>Ga0078972_1000147_pt1 | contig 284479 bp, 261 predicted proteins | sample YelNatPaOPGAMG01_FD_67568 | JGI IMG/M metagenome (GOLD analysis project Ga0078972, IMG submission 67568) | Hot spring thermophilic microbial communities from Obsidian Pool, Yellowstone National Park, USA - OP-RAMG-01 (SPADES assembly) (version 2) | ecosystem: Environmental > Aquatic > Thermal...
TGTAGTTTTGATTTTGATATTCTAAATGAATACTATTTTCCCTTTTTCGTGAAGGGATTCCTCTATCCCCTCTTTTTAACAGACCCTCAATCTCAAAAGGCGGGTAAGAAATCTGCCCTACGAAATTTGTGTTCTCATACCGCCAACTCTGTAGGTTGGGTTTCCAGACCGAACAACGCAAATGGCGGGGTTGGAATCCCGCCCTACAAATATCATCCGCAATTTTATACAACTCTTCCCATGTCCTGAGGCAAGACTTGTGCCCGCCTAAACAAATTGCCAAGGTAACGATAACGCATTATACATTCATAATTATTCCTTGAAAAGCGGCTAGAATAATGATTTGGTTAGCTCGCATAGCAAAGTTGCAAACAAGTTTTATATTTATCTTTAGCATTCATGTTGACATTGTGATAAACGGAATGCTATACTATTTTTAATAATTATCAATAATTTAGAATATAAGACAAGGAGATAGTAATAATGTATCAAAATGAAGTTGCTGTCGCTTTTGACATTGTACTGGAAGAAATAGAGAATGCTATCGTTGTACTCAATAGACAAGGAGCACAAGCATTTGAAAGAGGTCATTATGAAGAAGCTCGAGATTTAATGGAAAAGGGTTTACAAATGACAATATTTAGAAGTAAGGTTAAAGATTTACAAAAAGAATGGCTGAATATCTTTGCGTCCTTTGTACCACAGAAACCCAGGAAACAAAAATCGCTTCGCTCTAAAAAATTGCAAAAAGGTTTACGTACACCCGAAGATGAATTCCGAATACCTATTCTTCAATCTCTTGTCGAATTTGGTGGATCTGCACCCATGAATAGCGTTCTTGATAAAGTAGAAAAATTGATGGGTAACAAGTTAAATGATTATGACCTCCAGACATTACCTTCTGATCCAACTATTCCCCGGTGGCGAAACACAGCTCAATGGGCCAGATCAGCAATGGTGAAGGAAGGTTTACTTTCATCCACTTCTCCACGTGGAATTTGGGAAATTACTGACGCGGGGAGAACATTTTTAAAAGTCCATTGTTGAATCACATCCCACGTATCCTCCTAACAATACCCAAACATCCATTCTAATAGGCTTCAAATAATGCATGTTTTTTCATGCCCAATAATATAATAAACCAAATAAACTCACCAATCGCATCGTGAAAAAGAATCCCATGAAATATTGTCATTCCGATTAAATCAATAGGATATACTTATTGGTGGACTTCGAATGAAACAATTCCATCACCGATAATAAAGGAACAATTATGAGTATCACCATATTAAGTATCTTATTGGGAATCGGGGGTATGTTTGGGTGGGGGGTTTACGATTTTCTCGGTGGTGTTTTTTCAAAACAAATTGGATCTTTCAAATCGTTGTTCTGGTCACAGTTAGCTGGTTTATTTTCCATCTTTATTCTTGCCATTGCTCTTAAATCGAGCTTCAACATCCCAATCCTGATCTTAATTTTATCCACCATTGCTGCAATCATTTACGCTACCGGATATCTGTTTTTCTTCAAAGGCTTTGAGAAAGGTAATGTGTCCATAGTCGCGGCAACAATGAACTTATGGGCTGTGTTTACAATGTTGTTTGCTTTTTTATTTATGGGACAACGGCTGACATTAACGCAAACCATCGGCGTTTTGATGATTATCTCCGGTGCAACTCTTGCCTCGATTGATTGGCGTAGCCTCACCAATCAAAAGTTTCAACTTTCTTTAGGCGTCAAAGAAACAATTGTGGGAGCCTTCTTCTTTGGCATCTTTTGGAATATCAGCGAGATTATTTCTGAAAAAGTCGGATGGATATTAACCACTCTGCTGGTAAAACTTGGAATTGCGCTCTTTTTATTGCTCTTCTCGGTTATCGTAAAGAAGGAACTTGGATTAAGAAATAGCACGCCAAGCATAAAACTGGTGATCTTATTTATGGGTATCATAGAGGTAACTGCGGTAGCGCTCGTGAATTACGGATTGACAATCGGCGACGCGATCTTGATTACGCCCATTTCCTCCGCCTTATCCATCGTTACGATCTCGCTCGCTGTGATCTTTCTGAAAGATAAACTCACCAAAATTCAGGGGTTAGGAATTGCCATGGCAATTTTCGGAATTATTGTAACTGCATTGTGAATCGGGCACGGTTATTTTCAAAGAAAATTCAAACCAAAAAACACACTCGATAAAAAGCAAGTTGGGCAACAAGGATTGAATATTTTGGGTTTTGAATTATTTTACTGAAACCATATAAAAACATAAATATCTGTCAGTGTCCTTGACAAGGCTCATAATAGATGATAATATTTAGTAGAGAATCATTCTCTATTAGAAGGGATTTTCCGTTGACAGATCCACAAATTCGCTACGAAGAGCTGCTCCATAAATTGCGCCAGCGCCACTATCGCCTCACTCCCCAACGTTTAGCATTATTGCGCTTGTTGGCTGCCAGTGAAAACCATCCCAGCGCTGCCCAGCTCTACGAGCAATTGAAGGAACAATATCCCACAATGAGTTTTGGCACCGTTTATAAGACTATCAGCCTCCTTAAAGAAATGGGTGAGATCCTGGAATTAGGATTCAGCCACGACGACAACCGCTACGATGCCAACAAACCCCAACCCCATCCGCACCTCATTTGTATTTCCTGCCATAAAATCATGGATGCCGATCTTCCGGTCGCGCAAACGATGCTCAATGAGGTTGCCTCAATCTCTGGATATCAAATTGTCAATCACCGTCTAGATTTTTATGGAATTTGCCCTGAATGTCAGAGAAGGGGTTAATTTTTTTTATCTTCATAGATGAGAATGATTCTTTATAAAATATTATTATTATGAAAATAGAAAACGAGGTGATGCTTATCGGCAAAAATGTACTTAATGGTTATCCACATTCAGCCTTTTCCGCTCCTGCCCTATTGATTCCATTCCCTATTCTTTCTAAATAGGAACGAAAAAATCAATGGCAAACCGGAAAAATACCAAAACCATAACTGGTTAACAATTATTATCAAATTAGTAACTATTCAGGCTGTCATTGCAAGGGTGTTCTTTGCCCGAAGCAATCTCCTATTGAACGGTGAATAAACATGCTTTGTGAGCCTGCTTCACTCGCGAAAAGCGCTCATTCGCAGTGACACCGCTATTTTGAGTAGCGGCCTGAATAGATACCAAAATTTATTTATTTGGAGGTAAATGAAATGGCAAAAGTAGCTCGTGAAATGGTCGAAATAAGCGGCATTAATGTCGATGAGTTAGTCGAATTACTCGTAAAAAATGCAGCCGCTGAGTTAACCACCTATTATTATTACACCATCCTGCGCGCCAACTTAATCGGTTTAGAAGGAGAAGGCCTCAAAGAAATTGCTGAAGCAGCCCGTATCGAAGATCGCAATCACTTTGAAGCGCTCGTCCCGCGCATCTATGAACTGGGTGGAAAATTGCCCGATGATATGAAAGTCTTCCACGATATGTCAGCGTGTTCACCAGCCAATTTACCGGCTAACCCAACCGATATGAAGGCAATGCTAACCGTATTGGTGAATGCGGAACGTTGTGCCGTGCGCGGCTATACACATATCTGCAACCTGACTGCTGGAAAGGATCACCGCACTTATGCTCTAGCGTTGGCGATTCTAAACGAGGAAATTGAGCATGAATCCTGGTTCTCGGAATTCCTCGGTGAAGGTCCATCAGGTCATTTTATGCGTCGCGGTCAAAACTCTCCCTTTGTCGGTCCGTTTATGCAATAGAAAGCTTAACTGGGAAGATGCCCATTATTAAATGGCATCTTCCCCACAATCCTGATTAAGGTGGTTTATCCTTTTATGCAGATTTTCACGCTTTATGAATTATCTCTTTACGACGGAAAGAATGGCAAACCTGCCTATATCGCTTATCAAGGAAAAGTCTATGATGTCTCCAAAAGCTGGTATTGGCAAAATGGGATGCATCAAGCGCTCCATGCTGCTGGTCAAGACCTTACTCTCTCCTTGAATCAAGCTCCACATGGCGCAGATTTATTGCAGCGCGTTCCACTGATCGGCTTACTGGTAGAATAAACCACAAAAAACATGGACATACGCACGATGCAATGAGAATATTATTGATTGACTTCTTTGCTCTCTCCGTTTTTCCCCATTCCTAATTTTTCCAGCTCAATTGCCAACTGGCTCTCTAGCTCATCAAGTTGTTCCATCAAAGCAGGGGGAACTGAATGCGCAGGCCAGCGCTTCTTCAAGTCATCAATTTCTTTTTTTAATAATTCAATTCGGTTTTCAGTCATCATGGTGATGGTGAAAGAGGTCATCTTTCAAAGCACCGCCTAGTTTTTCTAATGCAGCTTGCAGTGCTTGATTAACCAACTCCATTTGCCGGCTAGCCTCTAACAAATCCGTTTTAGCGGCGCCCCCTTTTTCTGCCCAGGTACGGAATTCATCGCCGTGTTCCGCATTATGTTCGATCCAATGGGGTATCAACACTCTCAACTTTTCCAACTCGTTCATGTTCTGCTGCTCCTTTCAGCGATTCAAGAATGACGCGATGTTTCATCAAATCAATCTGCAATATTTTGGCTGGAATAATTTTTACAGGCTCGAAGAATGCCACTAGCTTAATCCCTTCGGGCAAAGGTTCAACCAGCATCACATCCCGCATAATTTCCTCACCATCTAAATAAACGGTTGCCTGACACATATCTAGCTCCTTTTTTGAACAAACCGATAATCGCTTTGGTTTAGTGTATTATAACGATGTTTTGTACAAATGACGCTTCTTTCATCTAAATGCAAAAGTAATCTTCCCCTAATGCTGCTTGTGATTTAATGGAGAACCGATGCGTAAGTTTGAACCAAGTAATAATTGATTTATTCAATGAACCGCTATGTTGTGGCTGCTTTGTCGAGTAATATGCGAAGGGATAGAACACACCTCCCCCAGATTTTGTTTACGGAAGTCTGGAGGAGGTGTAATAGGTATTTCTAAGGTTTAGGTTTTATCCAGCCTTGAATCCAGCTTTGTACATCTGCCTTATCCACCCGGTAGGCAAACGAGGTTCCATCGCAATTTTCGTTCATCACAAACGAATTCACCGCCACAATCTGATGGTCAGCGGTGAAAATTGGACCGCCCGAATCACCAAAACAGGTCCCTCCGGAACCGGTACCGTCGCCCGGGTCATTCGTAGTTTGAATATTGTAGCCATCCGTCAGCGCGCTGCGCAAATTGACCAATTGCACCCATGCCTTCATTCGGTCGCGCAAGCCGGAATAGACTGGTTTGACCGATTGTAAGCCATACCCTACCACTTCGAAATTAACGTCCTGCAATCCCCGCTGGGTTGCCAGTTTGTCTAAATAACCATCCGGTGCTAAAGTTGGGTAGAACTGTAATCTCACTTTATGATCCAATACCACCACACCTACATCACCGGTATTCGGTAAATACAAACCACCCTGCCAGAGAGGATAAGCATGCGCTCTCCCCATAAAACCACCACTAAATGGGTATCCTTCGCTTGTTAAAACATGCTCATCAAACCACACCTGCGCAGGACCATTCAGCTCCGTGCAATGCGCTGCAGTTACCATCACTTTTGGTGAAATTAATGTACCACTACAGCGCCATTGGGGCACCATGTTCTCATCATAAAAGACGATCAAACCAACGTAGGGGTGTTCCCCATTATCTGGTTCCCCAAACTTCACCGCTAAAGCTGGGCTAGCAATGGATAGCGCCAATATGAACACGAGGAATAGGAAAAGAATTTTCGCTTTCAAGATATCACCTCCAGGGAAATAAAGAATATTCTGGTAAAAATAGTTATGATTACCAGTTCATTATACAAAACGCTTTTTGTATAGGATTTGTTACAGCATATTTAATGAAATCGAAAAATAATGGGGAAAAGATAATGTTTCCTATCATTTTCAATGGAGATACACCGTATAGAAAACGATTCAACACTAAGTTTATTTTCACAATTACAGGGAATAAATAAAAACTATTCTATTTATTTCAAAACTTTCTTTCATAATCTCTTGAAAACAGGGCTGTTTTTTGATATAGTATAAAAAATAGTTTCAAGAAAGCATGGGGGTGTTTTTCAAGCAGCAAACAAAGCAGTACAATATTTTATGATTGCATTGTAGATCTCATCACAAAAGAATGAGTATTTTGAAGGACATATTTGCTTATTTTTTAGTGTGAAGGAGGTCCACATGAAAATGAAAATCCTCGGTTGGCTGGTGGGGCTATCGATGCTATTGACTTCTTGCGGTTTAGAAACCCGCGGCCGACTCCCAATACTTGAAGTATGGCTGGAAAGCCCCTTACCAGATGCGGGAGAAATTGGTATTCCACTCGGCCAAAGTCTACCCATTTATGGGCATGCGCAGGTTGTCTCAGATAGGACGCTTCAGCAAGTCCTTTTATACATCAACGGTACACCCACCATTGATTTACATATACAACGTGAGGGTGAAAATTTATATAGCGCCAGCGGTAGCTGGACTCCAGTTGCCGAAGGGACCTACAAGCTAAAATTACATGCGCTTACTACCGAAGGAAACCAAGCTGACTCAAAAGAAGTGCGCGTAAAAGTAACCGCTGCACCAATGATTTTTATCACCCCTACCTCAACCAGTATTGCTACTTTACCAGTTCTACTCACTTTAACTAGCACTCCAAGCCCTACCCCCACAGCAACCATCCCCTTCACCTCCACACCAACAGCGACCCTGCTACCAACCAAAGCTCCAACAGCGACCCCCTGGCCACCAGTGCTGGTTGATTTTTGGGCGGATCGTACAACATTAGTAAAAGGAGAATGTACCAAGTTACATTGGCAAGTGCAACATGCTGCTAATGTCCTTCTTAACAATAAAAAAGTGGCTGCTAGCGGTGAATTGAAAGTATGCCCATCCGAAACAAGCGGTTATGATTTACTAGCTAGCGCTCCTTCAGGCGATGTCTTACGAGAGTTAACTATCACAGTAACCATACCACAAGATACGACTCCGCCACCAATTCCTACCCCGCTACAACCTGGCAATAGCAGTAGCAATAATCCTCCAACCATCAATTGTATGCCTTTACAATGGACAGCGGTAACGGATCCTAGCGGGGTTACCTATCAGGTTGAACTCGAGAGAAAAGTCGGAAACGTTTGGCAAAAACAAGCGGTTTGGATTGGGGTATCCGGAACTACCCAGGATATGGGTAAGCAATGCACATCCGGACACTATTATCGCTGGCATGTTCTCGCTAAGGATGGAGCTGGGAATATGAGCAATTTTTCCATCTGGTTTTACTTCAATACCCCTATTCTTTAAAGGATTGAGAAGGGTTTTTCGGAGGTGAAAGATGAGGAAAAGAACCATCTGGATCAGTGTAGCTATTCTGACAACAATCGTGTGTATATGCCTGGTTGGTTTATTAACAATAGCTCTCTTACCCCGCCGAGGTGCTGTGCCTGCCGTGAAAATCCTTTTCCCACCTCATGGTGCACAAATCAGCCTTAAAGCCTTGCTGCCGGTTCAAATACAAGCGGAAATCCCGTCAGGTCAGTTGCGCAGGCTCACTTTATTTGCCGATGCACAATTAATTGGCAATTTGCCTGTGAACACACATAACAGCACTGTGCTCTGGACATGGAGTGCGCTTACGCCAGGTGATCACACCCTAGAAGCATTAGCAGTATCCGATCAAGGGAAAACCGCCACAGATGTTGTTCGAGTAACGGTTGTCGAAACTCCAGATAGAGATCAAGATGGACTCTCAGATGACCAAGATAAATGTCCTGATCAGGCCGGGCTGATTTCCAATGGCGGCTGTCCTACAGAAGCAGAAAACGACCGTGATGGGGATATGGTTTCTGATTCACAAGATCGCTGCCCCGATCAATATGGGCTCATTGAAAACGAAGGCTGCCCGATGCCAATCGATCGAGATGGGGACGGTATACCCGATATCAAGGATCGTTGTCCTGAAGTTCCAGGTCCTGCCGAAAGTGAAGGTTGCATCAGTACATCAACAGATGACCGTGATGGCGACGGCATCCGCGATGAAGTAGATATTTGTCCCGATGAAAGCGGTACACTCGATTCAGGGGGTTGTCCTGTAGTGGTAATCGGGGATAGGGATGGCGATGGTATCCCTGATGATGTTGATGCATGTGTGGAAATTGCCGGTGATGAAACCCACGATGGTTGTCCTTACGTGAGTGAAACAGATCGCGATGGTGATGGAGTGAATGACGATGCGGATCGTTGTCCAGATGATCCGGGTTTGGCTGCGCTAGATGGTTGTCCACTACACATACCGCCGCTAGGCACTTCCACCTCCATAGGTGAATTATGCGTACGTTTGCCAAGTTTGTGCGACATGACTGATATAACTACCGATACCGATGGGGATGGTGTTGCTGATACAGACGATCGGTGTCCAGAGGTATATGGGCCGATTGGTAATGACGGTTGTCCATTAATCTCTCCCCATCGTTCTACAGATATTGCCAGCAACGCGTTACTATGCATACTTAATCCAGCTGCTTGTGGCTTTGATTTAGGCAATGAAGTGGAAGTTACAATTAACTTAAACGAAAACCTTTATACCGATCGCGATTGGCTTGCTGTTTGGTGTTACGTTTCTGGGGAGAATGGCGTTTGGTATCGTTTACCACGAGATGAACCATCCCTTCGAAGAATTGGTGCGCAAAATTGGTATCTTGGGGATGAGCGTAGTTTAACCCTCACGATCCATGAACGTAGTGTGATACCCATCCATGCGTTTTGTCAGGCTTTGGAAATGCCCTTTGGTGAACCCCAACCATTAGGTCAGATTGTGCGGTTACATCAGCGGGCAGATTGGAATGGCACCCCATTTATCATCTGGTCGGATGGGGCTGCGAACCGATTCATGATCATTTACACGATGACCTGTAATGGCTGCGAGTGAAATGGAATGATTTAAACCTGGCGAACGGTTAACTAATAAAATTATGTTAAAATCCAAAGTGAAAATTCTTAGTCAAGATAGGGAAAACGATGGCTTCACTTTGGCAAATCTTTGTTCTATTCACCCGGGTTGCGATGTTCTCTTGGGGAGGAGGACCAGCCTCTCTCGCGTTGATGCAACGGGAAACCACCTCTGCTGGTTGGGTTACTTCAGATGAATTTGCCGATGCAGTTGCGGTGGGTAATGCTTTGCCTGGTCCAATTGCTCCCCAAGTTTCAGCATTTGTCGGGTATAAACTTGCCGGTATTCCTGGCGCGATTGCCGCGGCAACCGGAACGGTTATCCCAACTACCGTATTGATGTTAATTATGATCGTGTTCTTTTACAACATCAAGGATAGCCCCACAGTGCAAGCTATGTTACGCGCAGTGCGCCCAGCAATTGTCGGACTGCTCCTTTGGACTGCCTACGATATGGCATATACTGTTTGGGGCGTGAAACGGCTCGGTTGGGATAAGGCTTTTTTACAAGGGTGGGATAAGGGGTTGATTATGCTCGCTACTTTTGGCATATTGACCTTCACAAAAATCAACCCCGTTTTTATCGTTATTGCCACTGCCTTATTAGGCTTTCTCCTTTATCGCTAGTATCGCTTCCGCTTCGGCCAATCCACGTTCGAGCGCTTTTTGATTTAATTCTTCCGTTCCTTTTGGTGCACGGGCAATGATTGCTTTTTGTATTGCGGTTCGACTGACAAGGTTCGTTAACCCCACCAAAACCCCTAAAGAGACGACATTGGCGGTAATGGATTTACCTGTGGCTTCTGTAGCCAGGCGGGTGATCGGCAATTTAACTGCATTGGTCAACGGTACCCGACGCACTTTTTCCGAATCGACGATTAATAATCCCTCTTTTTTTATATTCGAGGAATATTTATCACAAGCCTCTTGGCTCATTGCAACCAATATATCCGCATTGATCACTTCCGGATAATCAATCTCTTCGTCACTGATAATCACTTCCGCCTTGCTTGAGCCTCCACGAGCTTCGGGCCCGTACGTTTGGGTTTGCACAACATTTTTGCCATCATAAATCGCGGCTGCTTCCGCGAGAATCACTCCTGCTAAAATCATCCCCTGCCCGCCTTCTCCGGCAAGGCGAACTTCGATACGATTGGACGCATTTTTCCCACTCATTCTAATCCTCCCGGGCCTGCGCGTAAGTATTCTTTTCCCGTCACCGAGGCTTTCGCCCGTTCAATGACCCTATCATAGAGCGTTGAGTAATCTGGTTTGTCAATATCATGCAATACACCACGAACAATTTTTAACGAACGCTCTTCGGGCATGAGTTTTTCCGCCGCACTTAGCGAAACGCTCATTTCTTTGAGCTGCCGCATCATCTCAACCGCAGTGCCCATTTTATTTAAACGCCCAAAGGTTGTGTGACAGTAACTGACCGCCTCAACTAAACTGAACCCAACCTTGCGTATGGCTTGTTCGATAAACTTGTCCAGTTCGACAGCATGATAGACGGTACTGCGTGCGACAAATGTCGCCCCAGCTGCGATGGCTAACTCGCAAATTGGGAAGGGTGGCTCGACATGACCGTAGGGAGCGGTGGTAGCCCGCATTTCCAAAGGTGTTGTCGGGCTATATTGCCCGCCAGTCATACCGTAGATTTCATTGTTTATGACAATCGCAGTTAAATCGATGTTGCGGCGGGCAGCGTGGATAAAATGGTTTCCCCCAATCGCCAATGCATCTCCATCGCCCATGATCACGATCACTTTAAGGCCTGGTTTTGCCAATTTTAAACCGGTGGCAAACGCCAATGCTCGACCATGGGTGGTATGCATGGTGTTGAAATCCATATAAACTGGCATCCGTCCCGAACATCCAATACCAGAAACTAAAGCAACCTCGTTCTTATCCAATCCCATGCGATCGATCGCACGAATGAGCGCACCCATGACAATCCCAATTCCACACCCGCTGCACCAGATATTGGGGAATTTTTTCGTAGCCCTTAAATATGTATAAGCGGAATGTTCATCTTTCGTCATCTTACCTTCCTTCAATTGCTTGTAAGATCATTTGTGGCGAAACCATTTCACCATCAGCGCGGTTTACACGCACCACCTTATGCCGTCCGACCACCCGTTCAACTTCTAATGCCAATTGACCCAGGTTCATTTCGGGGACAATCACCCTCCGCGCGGCTCTACCAATTCTCAGTACCGCCTCCTCCGGAAAGGGCCAAATGGTATAAAGGGTCATCAATCCAATGTTATGACGATGGTTGCGTGCTAAACGCATGGCATGCCTAGCACTGCGCGCCGTCGCGCCATAAGCAATAATGACAGTATTCGCTTCTTCGGCATTTTCCTCTTCGAAGAGTAAAATGTCGTCAAGATGATTGTTAATCTTGCGCTGCATCCTTTCGACCAGTGGATTGATTTCATCCAGACGTTGCGTTGGGTAACCCATCACATCATGGAATAAGCCGGTGATATGATAACGATATCCTGATCCAAAGCTTGGCATCGGAGGTACATCACCAATGGTATCTCCATAAGGTTTGTACCATTCCGGCGGGACATTTGTCCCCATGCGGTCAATTACAGTCAAGCTTTCAAAAGGTGGTACTTCAAATCTTTCCCGCATATGGGCAATGACTTCATCCATGAGTAAAATAACCGGAGTGCGGTACTTCTCCGCCAAATTAAAAGCCGTAACCGTTAACTCAAATGCCTTGGGAACGGAATTCGGATATAAGGCAATAATCGGATGGTCACCATGCGTACCCCAGCGTGCTTGCATCACATCCCCTTGAGATGGGCTGGTTGGCTGGCCCGTACTTGGCCCCAACCGCTGTACGCTAACCACCACACAGGGCACTTCCGTCATTGCCGCGTAACCAATATGTTCTTGCATGAGCGAAAAGCCAGGCCCACTTGTGGCGGTCATTGCTTTCAACCCCCCCACTGATGCTCCGATGCAAGCTGCTAGGCTGGCGATTTCATCTTCCATCTGGATGAATTTACCGCCATATTTGGGCAACTCCCTGGATAACATCTCGGCAATTTCAGAAGAGGGAGTAATGGGATACCCCGCATAAAAACGACAACCCGCCGCCAGCGCTCCCCAGCCGACGGCTTCATTTCCTTGCATTAATGTAACAGCCACCCTGCCTCCTTATTATTCGTTCGATTAATCCTCTATTGGTTTGACGATGATCGCTAAATCCGGACAATGAGTATCGCACCAATGACAAGCGGTGCAATTTTCGGGATGAGCAACATACGGTAACTCATTGGCGCCAATTTCTAATACACCGGTCGGACAAAACTCTACACACAATCGGCATCCTTTACACCAATTCGCAAAGATCACAACTTTACCGCGTGGTTTTCGGGATGGATGGTTAGGTTGACTTTTTTCTTTTGAAACGGAAGGTTGAACACTGGTTTCCGGCATTTTTTATCCTTTGATCATTCCCATAGTAGATAATTTAACTCAATTTTAGTAGGCTTTTTTATTATTCGGAAGCGACAAAACTCCTCTATCTCATAGTACAAAGGCAATAATTTTCCTCACCTCACGAATTAATTTTAACCTAATCCCTCAATTTAATTATGTCTACCCTTTATTCCATCTTTTCTTGCAACTTGCTTGACGCTTTTTAAAAATTGTGCTAGTATGATTGCATATAAAACTTATCTGATAGCATCAATGCAGTAATTTCGGTTCACTCCGAAGGAGAAAATTATGCCTAGAAAAAATATCCTCATCTCGCTTTTTCTCATTTTATTTGTGTTATCTGCTGCAGCATGTGTGCGTTCCGCTTCCAAAGCGCCAAAAAGCGCTGCAGAATCCCAGGCAGCTCCATCTGAAGCAGTACTACCTAGCCCGGGTTCGGTGGACGATGTTTTTGGTCAACTTTCCTCTTTTGCCACCCAAACCGCTATCGCAATGGGTGCCCCAACCACCAATCCCGAAGCTACTGTCTTACCGGAGTTAACCACTACCGGAGAAGCCGCGGTCGGTGAATCAACCCCAACCCCCGAAGCACAAATGACACAAGAGGCATCTCCTACAGAACAAGCCGCCGAAGCTACCCCGGTTCCAAATTTCACCTTGAAATCACGCGAGGTGCCAAAATCTTACACTTTGCATAAAGGGGAACATCCATATTGCATCGCCCGCCGGTTCAACGTTAATCCTATCACTATGCTCCAGTTAAGTGGTCTTTCTGCAAGTGGTAGTTACTCGGCTGGGACCGTCTTAAAAATTCCTCAATCCGGATCGTTCCCGGGCAACCGCACATTGGAAAGCCATCCAACCACCTACACGGTTGAGTCAGGAGATGAAACCCTTTATTCCATTGCATGCCTGTTTGGTGATGTTTGGCCTGAGGATATCGCTGACGCTAATGGTTTGAAGTTATCTGCCAATCTCTCCGTTGGTCAGAAACTGTATATCCCTTAAAATAATAACGGATAGTGAATCTCATCTATTCAATAAAAAGGGAGTAGTCCAAAGGATTACTCCCCAATTTTTATCAAGGTGATTAACAATGACTTTTAAAACGATACAATCCAATTTGATTTATCAAGGAAAAGTATTTTCAATCCGCCAGGATCAAGTTGAGCTGCCTAATGGAAAGACAATGAAGGTAGATATTGTGCAGCATCATGGCGCTGTAGTAATCCTGCCTATAGACGAAGATAAAAATATCTGGTTTGTCCGCCAATATCGACATCCTGCGGGTGAACATTTGTTGGAATTACCCGCCGGGACACTCGACCCAGGCGAAGTACCTCTCGATTGTGCTCATCGGGAAATACGCGAGGAAATTGGAATGACAGCAGAGCATATTATTCCAATTGGTGAATTTTACGATGCACCTGGGTACTCTACCGAATATCTCTATATATATCTCGCGACCAACTTGACTACCGCCCCATTACCACCTGATGAAGATGAAATCATTGATGTTGTGAAAATCCCCGTGAAACAAGTTTATGAATTAGCACTCCAAGGACAACTGCGGGATGCCAAAACCTTAGCAACCTTGCTCCTCGCCCAACCTTATTTACTTGAGCAAAAACAAGGAATTTAGGGGAGCGCTCATTCCGGAAAGGCTGGTTTATTCTTCTCTCGTGGTTTACGCTCGACGGGGATTTGGCGCTTGTGCGCTTTCCGATGACCTGTTTCGGGGTTTAATATCATATTTAACCATTTAATGGCGCGGGTGTCATAATCCCGTCGTCCGCATAGATCACAAACCCAAGCCGGAAAATTGGGCACTGTAATGAGTTCGTTATTCAGCCAGGTAAAGTAGGTAAGGTAGCGTTGATGCATAATTCCGGAGAGGCATTCTGGGCATTGAGCAATTTCTTCTTCACTGCCATTGTCTTTAGTCGATTTAGGGTTCATCATGGCACCTCTTCCGCGTGGATTGCTTCATTTACAATTTTAATTCCAGCACTGGTTCCAATCCGTGAAGCACCGGCTCTAATCATAGCTAAAGCATCCTGATAGCTGCGAATTCCACCAGCAGCTTTAACCTTCATCGTTCTACCCACCACCCGATACATTAAGTCAACATCTTCAACCGTCGCCCCCGCTGGTCCAAAACCAGTAGAAGTTTTAACATAGTCCGCTCCACCGCTTTCGGCTAACAAACAAGCGATGATTTTTTCTTCGCGGGTTAGTAATGCTGTTTCTAAAATAACTTTTAAAATCGCATTTTCATGGTGGATTACTTCTTTCACCATCCAAATGTCGTTCAATACTTGTCCGTATGCTCTGCCTTTTAACGCTCCGATATTCATCACCATATCAATTTCGCTCGCTCCCATTTCAAGCGCATGTAAAGCCTCCATTGCTTTCATGCTCGCAGCATTCGCCCCTAATGGGAACCCAATTACCGTGCCAACACTTACATTACTCCCCTTGAGTAGACCATATGCTAGGGAGACATAAACTGGGTTGATACACACCGTAGCAAATTGATGGCTTTTCGCTTCTAAACAGAGCTGTTTCACTTGCTCGGCAGTTGCTTCGGGTTTTAACAAAGTATGATCAATCCAGGCGCTAATATCTTTTCCTTTAGGTATAGGCAAAGGCGCCGGTGCCGTTGGTAACTGATGGATATAATTCTCTGCTTTCTCTAAAATCTCAGTTAAATTGTTCATGTTAGATACATTATAACCATATTTGTAAATTTATTGTATGCCTAACCCAATAATTTATATGCTATCAAAAAAGAAAGGAAATCAACCCTTAACCAAATGGGTTATGGGAGAATCATCATCCCCCTTATTTCTATGGAGTAGTTTTAAATTTAATTTGCGATTATCCAGGCACTATCACGCGCTACCCTTTCCGACTTTTAAAAACAAATCGGATCGGCGTTCCGAGATAGGGGTATTCTTCTCGGAGGCAGTTTTCGAGGAAACGGACATAGGTAAAATGAGCTAAGCGGGTATCGTTTACGTAAACCATAAAAGTTGGCGGATCGCTACGGACTTGGGTGCCATAATAAATTTTCAACTGCCGCCCGGCATGTGACGGTGCAGGGTGGCGATCTTGTGCTTTCTGAAGTATTTGGTTTAGTTGTGATGTGGATAACCGCACCAAGCGTTCTTCCTGCACCTTAACAGCAGTTTCCAACACTTGATCTACCCGCAGCCCGGTCTTTGCCGAAATAAATAAAATTGGGACATAATCCAAAAAATGAAGCTCTTGACGGATATGCTGGGTGAAATTGGTCATAGAATAGGTGTCTTTTTCTATCGCGTCCCATTTATTCACCACAATCACAACACTTTTCCATTCCTGCAAGATAAAACCCGCGATATGTGCATCTTGAGCAGTGATCCCTGTGGTTGCATCAATCATTAACAATGCAACATCTGCCCGTTCAATCGCTTTCAGTGTTCGCATTACACTGTATTTTTCAACACCTACTTCTATTTTTCCACGCCGTCTAATTCCAGCTGTATCAATCAAAGTAACCGGAATACCCCGATAATCGATCAGCGTATCGATGGCATCGCGCGTTGTTCCTGGAATCGGGCTCACGATCGTCCGCTCTTCACCTACTAAACGGTTTAACAAGCTCGACTTACCAACGTTAGGTTTACCAACAATGGCTATTTTAACGGACTCATCCTCTTCCTCTTCACTCACGCGTGGTAATGTTTTAATCAGAGCATCCAATAAATCACCTGTACCGGTTCCATGCATCGCTGAAATTGGATAAGGTTCTCCCAAGCCTAACTCATAGAATTCCATTGCCATCATCCGCCGCTGAGCATTGTCCGCTTTATTGACCACCAAAAATACGGGTGGGCGAAGTATGCCATCGGCCTCTCTTTGATAACTGCGTAAGATTTGGGCAACTTCACGATCTGCAGGGGTAATCCCACTTTCAGCATCCGTTAGAAATAATACTGCATCCGCTTCTTTAATTGCCGCTTCTGCCTGTGAGCGGATTTCTTTGATGAATTCAGCTGATCCGATCGAAAGCGGTTCGGTAGATTTTTTTCCAGAAAGCGCTAGTGGATCAATGCCCCCTGTATCCACCACATCAAAAACCTGTCCAGCCCATTCCGCTTCTGCAATTAAGCGATCACGGGTAGTACCGGGTACTTCATCAACTACCGCCAGCCTTTCTTCAACCAAACGATTGAATAAAGTGCTTTTTCCTACATTAGGACGTCCGACCAAGGCAACTAAAGGTTTTCGCATTCTTTTCCTATGGTGAAATCGTAACAGTTGGAGTAGGTACAGCGGTAATGGTGATACGACTGAGCGGGGTAATAACTACTTGAATCGTCTCCGGTAAAACGGAAGCAACTTTTAATTGTTCCGGGATCAAATCAACAGTCGGGGCTATTTGATAAGTCCCAACGGTTTTGCCACTCAAGTCAATGACCACACGAATATTCCCATTCTTTAATGCCTTCAAGATTGGCAAGGGCCCGCTAATCAGTAAATCCACTTGTTTCGGGGAAAGTTCTACATGATAATTCGGGGATAAACCCACAACATCAATGGGTAAGGTCACTGGTAAACTACCCTCTAAAGCAGCAATATTCAAACGAACTAAAACACTCCCTTCACCAGCTAATTCGATTCCCGCTGGAAGTTTCAAGCCTACCCGTAAATCGACATCGTCACTTAAACCGGTTAAATCAACGGTTTCAGTTTCCACATAACCAGGCAGATCATTCACTAATTTAGGATCAGCCGAAAAAACCGTTACCGTTGGTGGAGAAACGGAGATGTTGGTTAACCAATACCCATCAGCAGGCTCTCCTTTTGTCACCACCTTGACAACGACATTGCGATATCCGCCTAAAAGGATGATCGCCTGATCAACCGTGATGACATCTGGGACTAATGTCGCACCATTCACCACCGCTCCATTGTTATCTATGGGGGTCAGATCAACCATTTTATGAATAGATTCAGCGGCTCCGTTTATATCTAATTCAGCTTGAATCTGTTGGACTCGATCTACTGCCGATTTCGGACCGGTGACGGTTACATTTTCGGGTTTAATGGTGAGAGTCCCTTTTCGATAGCCAAGCGCTGGATCACCACTTACGATTAGGTCAACGGGTAGCATTTTCGTAATTAATGGCTCAAGAATAATTTGCACCTGATCGGGAATCACATGAATGACATTATACGGCGTGACACTAATCCGCACCTGAACTGGTACATTATACTCACCTGGACCCAGAGCGGATAAATCTATCCAGGCATGAATTAAACCGGGCTGACTCTGCAACCGATTCCAGACCGATTGAGGAGTTTTCAAGGTCAACGAGACTGATGCAGGGGGTGGCTTTAGTAAAACCAATTGATTATCTTGCCCAATAATCTCTAAAGGTATCGCCTGGGGGTATGTGCGAATAATCGTTGGATCGGCAGAGATAACCGCTGAAACCCATACGATAATCGCCAAGAAAAGGGAAAGCGTCAAAGAGCTGATATTATTACGGAACCAATTAACAACACGCTTCGCCATGGTTTAGGTCTCTTTCGACTTCCCAAATATACTCTGAATTTTCCGCCAAGCAGCTATTAATCCATGTTCTTCCTGCGGTTGTTGAATCAACGCCTTCAAAATCAAGTCAAGGCGTTTTGGATCAAGCCGGCGAAGCATTTTTCCGTGATCTACAATAGAAATAGAGCCAGTTTCTTCTGAAACGACAAGGGCAACCGCATCGGTTACCTCACTAATTCCCAATGCAGCACGATGCCGTAAACCCATTTGACGGTCTGGTGAATCCGTTAATACCCCACTGGAAGACAAAGGAAGAACACAGGCTGCTGCTACAATTATTTCACCATCGATGATCACTGCTCCATCATGTAAAGGTGTGTTTGGATAAAAGATCTGCAAGATTAATTCTGGAGTTACTTTTGCTTGTAAGCGCACGCCACTTTGAATATATTGATCGAGGTGATCGAGCCTTTGAAATACAATTAAAGCCCCGTGTTTTTTTTGTGCGAGACGGTTAGCAGCTTCTACCACAGATTGGATCACGCTCTTTGTGCGTGTTGCTGCAGTGGTGGTTGGTAAAATAGTTCCTGCGCGTCCTAATCGTTCTAATGTCCGCCGAATTTCTGGAGCAAAGATTACTGGTATTGCCAATAGCATCGCTGGTAAGGTATTGCGGATAAGCCATGAAAAGGCGGGAAGTATTTCCAAACTGCTTAAAATCGAAAATAATACAATTAAAAAGATCGCCCCTCTGATTAAAACAATCCCTTGTGTATCGCGAATTAACTGTAAAATGACAAAAAAGATCAATGTAACCAAAAGGATGTCAAGAACACTGAGCCAGGTTATCCGCTGCACAATGAAAAGGATATTTTCGATCAGGTTAGAAAAAAATGATGTCACAACATTCCTTACACGGGTTTCAAAACCAAATCCTCACGCAAACGCTTGAACCATAACACAGAACCAGCGGGCATTGACTCAATCGCCGCCTCCTGCCAGGCTCGCACACCTAAATCCTGGATTGAGGCTTCTTGATAGCCAAGGCTGTGCCAGACTTCGCGATGCAAAGTCATCTCTGGCGGGAGGAACAGCAATGTTGCTTCGCATTGTAATTCCCGCGAAGCATTTTCAATTTCCGCAACCACCTGCTTTATGGCATTATCAAATTGCAAGGTTTTCTCGAGGTAGAAATCATCTACTCTCGCAACTAAATTTTCCACACGCCATCCAACAACCCCATAGATTTTTTCACCGATCTTGATAAGCAAAAAGGCTTTTTCTCCAAATAACGCCATCACGTCTTCGCGGTTCATCTTACGTTTACTATTGGAAAGACGAAAAATCGCATCGGCAATTTCTTGGGCTTGTTGTGGTTTGGCGCGAGTGACAACCATGCCATCTTTGCTGGTTTCTATTTTAGGCTGTTCCATTTCTGGAACGATGTTTTTCCAGGCTAACAAAACCTGCTTCCACGTATCCTCAAAAGTTGAATCATTACGGATCACCACATGAGCATAGCGCACTTTTTCCTCTTGTGGTGGCTGAGCTTTAATCCTTTGCAATGCTATTTCTTTTGTCATCCCTCGTTTTTGCATCAAACGCTGGAGCTGAACCTCTTCCGGGGCGGTCGTCACCCAAATGCTGTCACAATATCGGGCAAATCCTGATTCAATCAATTTAATGGCTTCGACCACAACGACTTTTTGCTTACAGTAATGGATGAGCGCTTCTTCAGCCTGGCGCACTAAAGGGTGAACAATGCTCTCTAATAACGCCATCGCTGAGGCATCCGAGAACACGATTTTGGCAAGCTTAGCCCGGTCAATTTGACCATCGGGCGCAAGGATCCATTTTCCAAATGCTTCGACAACGGGTTGATACCCAGGGGCTCCTTTGGCAATGGCACGATGGCTTAATGCATCTGCGTCAATTCCGTACGCCCCCAAATGTTCGAGCATTTTCCGCACAATGCTTTTGCCAGTAGCAATATTACCGGTTAAGCCGATAACAATTTTTCCCTGCCAGGTATGACCCATCCAGACTCCTTCTCATTCATTTATTCAAATTTTAGCTTCCGCCCTTCAGATTGTCAATTTTATCCTGTAAATCTTACAAAATTGTACAAAACATTAAGGTCGAAACTACCCTTGTGGTGAATAAGGTTTATAAAAATTTTTCCGCATAGTGGCAAGCGACAAAGTGCTCAGGCTTCAATTCTCGCATTTTTGGTTCTTCCATCGAGCAGATATCGTTTGCAAATCGGCAACGCGGATGAAAGCGACATCCAGCCGGTGGATTTAATGGGCTCGGAACATCACCTTTCAGGATGATTCTTTCCCGTTTCAAATGCGGATCAGGAACCGGGATTGCTGACATCAATGCTTGCGTATAAGGATGAAGTGGTTTAAGGAATAACTCATTCCGATCTGCCAATTCAACAATTTTGCCCAAATACATCACAGCAACTCGATCGGAGATATGCTCGACCACACTGAAATTGTGTGCAATAAACAAATAGGTTAGATCGAACTCTTCCTGTAAATCTTTGAGGATATTTAATACCTGTGATTGAATCGAGACATCTAACGCAGACACCGGTTCATCACAAACGATAAATTTCGGACGTAACGCTAGAGCACGGGCAATTCCAATCCGTTGCCGTTGTCCACCAGAAAACTCATGGGGGTACCGCCGAGCATGATAGTCTTCTAATCCCACCTTCTTTAAGGTGTCGATCATAATATCAAATCGTTCTTTGGGTGTACCAATTTTATGGATATTTAACCCCTCCATAATTGATTCGCCAATTGCAACTCTCGGGTCCAATGACGCGTAGGGATCCTGGAAGATAATCTGCAGGTCGCGACGTATCGCCTTTAAATCTTCACCTTTTAACTTGAAAATATTCTCCCCATTGAAATACATTTCCCCCGAAGTAGGTTCTATCAATCGCAGCATGGTTCTCCCCACAGTACTTTTACCACATCCCGATTCACCTACTAATCCTAATGTTTCTCCATATTTAACAGAAAAGGAAACATCATCCACTGCCTTAACCCAAGCCACCACTCTTTGAAACAGGCCTGCCCGCACCGGAAAATATTTTACTAAGTTCTTTACTTCAACCAGATTGAGATCGGATTTCTCAGATTTTTTCATCCTCAGTCTCCGCTTATGCCTTTAGAATAGTCTGGGTGCTTTTCTTGAACCCTATTCGATGTTTGGGGTTGGTACAACCAACAACGCACCTGATGGCCTGGTTGAATCTCGATTAATTGGGGGTTCTCAAAATTGCAAATTTCGAGATCATTTTCGATGCGCGCTTTACAACGCGGCGCAAAACGACAGCCGGGCGGCAAATTGACTAAATTGGGTACCGAGCCGGGTATCACTTCCAGGCGGTCTTTATGGCGTCCCAAGATGGGGATGGAGTTGATTAATCCGCGAGTATAGGGATGTAAGGGTTTATCGAATAGCGTAATGACATCGGTTTGTTCCACAATTTGCCCAGCATACATTACCGCCACCCGTTCTGCCATCTCTGCAATGACCCCTAGATCGTGGGTAATTAATATCACCGATGCACCAACTTGTTTTCGCAAATCTCGCATCAAGTCCAATATCTGAGCTTGAATAGTGACATCTAAGGCAGTGGTCGGTTCGTCAGCGATTAATAAATCAGGTTTTAATGCCAAAGCCATGGCAATCATAATCCGTTGTGCCATGCCACCCGATAATTCATGGGGATATGCCCGCGCTCTTCTCTCTGGATCGGGAATGCCGACCATTCTTAAAAGTTCAATGGAACGCGCAAGGGCTTCTTTTGGATGGAGTTTTTCGTGTTGGACAAAAACTTCTCCTACCTGATCTCCAGCGGTAAACACTGGGTTTAAACTGGTTTGCGGTTGTTGGAAAATCATCGAGATGCGGTCTCCGCGTATTTTCATCATTTGGCTTTCAGAAAGTTCGAGTAAATTCATTCCCTCGAACCAAATTTCGCCAGAAATAATTTTTCCCGGTGGCACGATTAAGCGCATAATAGAAAGGGATGTGACGCTCTTACCACACCCAGACTCTCCAACCAGTCCTAAAACTTCGCCAGGATAAACACATAAATCAACACCATCCACCGCGCGAACTACACCATCTTCAGTATAAAATACCGTTGAGAGATTTTTTATTTCTAATAAGGGCTGAGTATTTTTTTCCACTAAACATTCTCCATAAGAATTGCTTAGCCATGAACATGCGCCAAGCGTGGATCCAGCGCATCACGCAAGCCATCACCCAACAAATTGAATGACAGTACGGTGAGCATAATCATAAAGCCGGGGTAAAAAACAAGATATGGTGCGGTAAACACTTGATTGCGCTCTGCACCTAACATCGATCCCCATTCCGGAGTAGGAGGCTGTGCTCCTAATCCAAGAAAAGAAAGCGCGGCAGCATCGAGGATCGCTGTTGCAATACCCAAAGTCGCCTGAACAATCAGTGGAGTTAATGCATTCGGTAAGATACGATGGAAAATAATTTGAAAATTGGATCCACCCAATGCACGGGTGGCTGACACATAATCCATCTCGCGGATAGATAAAACACTTGCTCGCATCACACGCGCATAAGCAGGGATGGACACAATACTAATAGCAATCAATGCATTAATTAATCCAGGCCCTAATACAGATACAATCGCAATGGCGAGAATCAAAGATGGAAATGCTAATAATACATCCATGACACGCATGATGATATTATCCAACCAGCCGCCGAAATAACCGCCGATTGCACCAAGAACTGTTCCAATGATGATCGCAAGTGAAACCGTCGAAAGACCAATGATCAGGCTTAATCGCGCACCATATAAAATGCGACTAAATTCATCACGCACATTGCCATCAATTCCCATGAGGTGCTGAGGTTTATCAGCTGGACATCCTAAGAAATGAATGCACGGTTTCTCTCTTCGTTGAACCGGTTCAATGCCAATTAGAGGCTTGTATGGATCATAGGGCGCGATCCATTGTGCGGTGAGAGCAATAAACACTAAAATAGCTAAAATAGCCAATCCCACTAAAGCTGATTTCCGCTTAAAAAACCTTCTCCAAGTAATCTGCCAAAGGCTAACCGATTTTAACGATAAACCTTCGGCATCAGCATGTTTTGTTTTATCTCTCTTATCTTCCATGAACACACCTTAATCAAGCCGGATACGGGGATCTAAATAAGCATAGGAGATATCCACAATAAGATTAATCAAGACAAAGGAGATGGCAATAACAACCGTAAACGCTTGAACAATGCCATAATCACGAGCGGTAATCGCATCATACAAGGTTCGTCCAACCCCAGAAAGGCCGAAAATCGTTTCGGTTAATACCGCTCCGCCTAGTAAACTTCCTAATGACAATCCTATCACGGTAACCAAAGGCAAAAGTGAATTTCGAAAAGCATGTTTCAAAATGACTAATCTTCTGGGTAACCCTTTGGATCGTGCAGTCCGAATATAGTCTTGCCCTAAGACTTCCAACATACTTGACCGCGTCATTCTGGCGATGAGTGCCAACGGAATTGTCCCGAGCGCTGCAGCTGGTAAAATCAAATGTTTTACTGCATCAAAAAATAAAGGCCAATTAGCCGATAACAGTCCATTTAAGATATGAAGATTGCTAATAAAATATAAAATGGATTTCCAAGTTCCATCGGTTAATTGCCACCCCCATACCTCGTAAAATGGAGTGGAGTCGATCCCAACTGTGAGACGCCCCGAAGGCGGTAACCAAAATGGAGTACCTTTCAGAACAATGGCAAAGATATAGGCAAGCATCAAACCGAGCCAGAAGACAGGCATAGACACCCCAATATTTGCCCACATCATTGTCAATACATCTATCCAGGAATTGTGTTTAATCGAGGCAAGGATGCCAAGGGGAATCCCAATAATAATGCTGACAAATAAAGCAGATACACTTAATTCGATGGTAGCCGGCAGCCGCTCGATTAACAAGCGGGTGATCGGAATCCCATAGCGAAAGGAATCGCCAAATTTTCCGTGAGCAATATTATTGATATAAATTCCAAATTGGGTAAGCAATGGTTTATCCAGTCCATGTTCACGAACAAAACGATCGCAAACCTCTTTCGTTGCTTTTTCACCTAACATTGCGTGACAAGGATCGCCAGGGATAAGACGAATGAGCATAAAAACGACAAATAAAATTCCAAATAAAACAGGTATGGTTGCAAGAATACGCCGAATGACATATTGAACCACTCACACACCTCCTTAAAATACGGGATGGCGGGTTACCGTCATCCCGTATTTTTTAATCATGATTGGGTCTTATTTTTCCATCAAACCCCAAAGTGGGGCGTAGAAAGACCAGTTATTCGTATTCCCCACATGAGTGGGCGAACCAGGATTGAGACCCATATTGAAAGTAGCGACTACATCCATAGCGGTAAAATCACTACCATCCGAGAATTTGACACCTTGGCGTAGTTTACAAACCCATACGGTGCCATCCTCATTGGCTGTACAAGATTCCGCGAGAACGGGTACTACCTCGGTTGTGTTAACTTTGAAGCCGTATAAGCCTTCCATAATTTGATCAGATACCCGCAGCGCTTCACCATCATCTTCATCGGCGCTAAACAGGTTGGCTGGTTCAGCACTTTGCATGAAGATAAAAGTATCGCGTCCGTCCGGCTTGGAGAATGCAAATAATTCATTTCCAAGCGGACTAGCCTGTGGGTTCTCGACATCTTTCTTATAGGCTGTTGCTGAAACCCCATTCGCTAATGGGACCACCAAAGCCGATTCTTTTAAAGCGGCGTTCGCTTTTTCATAGTAAGGCTTTGCTGCAGCCGGATCAGCGATTTTTGCTGCTGCATCCAATGGTTCTGTTAAGCTTGCTGGAAGATCACCAAATTGAGGATTACCTGAAGTGAAATGATATTGGAGGTAATCCGTGACATGCGGATAATCGGCAATCCAGCCTAACAAATATAAGCCGTCGAGTTTACCTGAGAATGCGGCATCAAGGAACGCACCAGATTCCATCGGTGTTGGTTGTGCATCGATATTCAAGTTCTGTTTCAATTGAGCCTGGATTTCCTCGGCAATGCGAGCTGGTTCTGGAAGATAAGGCCGTGGATTCTCTCGATAATAAAGTTTGATTTGGAATCCATCGGGGAAACCAGCATCGGCAAGGAGCTTCTTAGCAGCTTCGGGGTCAAATTTATACCAGGGATCTCCCACACAACCATTTTCGATAGCGCATGGAGTGAAGTAATCCGCAACAGTCGAACCTTCAGGGTAGAAAGTTTTCACGATGCGTTCGCGATCGATACCCATAGCAAGCGCCTGGCGCACCTTGACATTGTCCATTGGTGCAAAGCGTGGATTGGTGCCAAGATAACCAACATTCAACGGCTGGCGGGGTACTAATTGCAAATTCGGATCGTTTTTAACCGCCTCGAAGTCAGTTGGACCAACATTATCAATGCCATCAACGGTACCACTTTGCAGCTCGAGTAATCGGGCAGCGGACTCAGCTTGCCAGCGGAAGATAATGGTGTTTGCTCCAGTCACTGCTGCGGCATTCCAATAATTTGGATTCTTTACAAGGGTAATGCTTTCACCGCGTTTCCATTCCTTGACCATATAGGGGCCGGTTCCAACGGGGTTTTCGATCCCTTCGGTCGTCCGTTTATCTGGTCCGGCGGTCTTTTCTAGCCAGGCTTTGGGGAAGATCGCGAATTCCGAGAGGGCGATTTTTGCCAAGAATGCAGCATCAGGATGACAAAGGGTGAATGTCACTGTGTAATCATCGTTGGCTTCGATGGACTTAAAGGTACCACCATAATCACAATCTGGAACAGTGAGCGATTTTTCATTATAAGTTGCGATTGGTACTTTTGCCGGTGGTGGTGCTTCGGTCGGAGCTTCCGTCGCGGTCGGAGCTTCCGTCGCGGCTGGCGCTTCTGTTGCTGCAGGAGCTTCCGTTACCACTGGGGCTTCAGTAGCCGCCGGAGGTTGAGTAGCTGCCGGCTGTGGGGCGCAGGCACCCAGCACAAAGCTGAGAACTATGATCAGCGCACCAAGAGTAAAGATAGTTTTTTGTTTCATACGTTTCTCCTCCTAGTAGAGAATTTTTATTGGGAAATTTGGATAAGGATGAATTGTTGTAGAGCCATTTGTTTTCCTGGCACCTCCTTGAGCGAATGAACGAACGAATTGAATAATTCGTTATTATAATACAAAAATTAATTATATTTATCCAAAAATGGAAGCTATTCGGATTAATATTGTTCCTTTTATTCCTTACTTTTGGCCCTTTTTATATCAACCAATTTCGAATATAATTATCCAAAATCAACTCTCCTTATTGGTTTGGAGGTAGGCATGTCTTTCAAAACTTGGGAACCCTTTAAAACGCGCTATTGCTCCCATGCAGGATGCTTGGTCACTCTCGAAGCGGAAGTAGTTTATCCAGCCGAATTTCTTCCTGATTCAAAACCTATCGTTATAGCCCATCGTTGCTCTCATGGATTGACTTGTAATCTAAATGAAAAAAACAGCTGTGTTTGGTCAGGAACAAATCCAGTTTTTGATCCCTTTATGGACAAAGGTTAATTAAATAACGCCTAATTTTTTGCCAACTTTTACAAAAGCTTCTAATCCTCTTTCTAGATCGCTTTTTTGATGTGCTGCCGAGATCATCACGCGGATACGTGCTTTGCCGCGTGGAACGGTTGGAAAGCCAATTGCCATGGCAAAGACATTGTTCTCGAATAACAAAGCACTGAATTCTTGAGCTAAATGCGCCTCCCCAAGCATCACGGGTGTAATCGGAGTGACACTTTTGCCAATATCAAAGCCAGCTTTCTTCATTTCCTCTTTGAAAAATCGGGTATTTTCCCATAAACGTTCGACTAACTCGCTCGAGTTTTGTAATATCTCTAAACCGGCTAAACAAGCAGCTACATCTGGTACTGTCATCGCGGAAGAGAATAAAAATGGGCGGCCGCGCTGCCGTAACCACTCTACAATTAATGAATTCCCAGCCACTACTCCACCAACCACCCCAAAAGCCTTCGATAAGGTGCCAATTTCTACATCCACCTTGCCATGCAGGTGAAAGTGATCCACAATGCCCCTTCCCCCTCGTCCTAACACTCCCTCTCCATGCGCATCATCTACCATGAGAATTGTCTCATATTTTTTACTGACTTCGTAGATTTGATCTAATGGGGCGATGTCACCATCCATACTGAAGACACCATCCGTTATGACCATCGCACGCACATAGCGATTGCGGTTTTCCTGCAACGCTCGTTCTAAGTCCTGCACATCACAATGGTTATAGCGTATGATTGTGGCAGCAGATAACCGGCAGCCATCAATAATGCTGGCATGGTTTAACTCATCTGAAAAAATAGCATCTTCTTTCCCAACCAGTGCTGGTATCGTAGCGATATTTGCATTAAAACCAGATTGAAAAGTGATTGCTGCTTCTACCCCTTTGAATTCAGCAAGCTTTTTTTCCAATTCATTATGTAAATCCATCGTACCGGCAATCGTTCGAACTGCCGCAGGGCCAATCCCATATTTATCCACAGCGTCTTTAGCTGCCTGAACTACTTTCGGATGATTGGCAAGCCCAAGGTAATTATTGGAGCAAAAATTCAATACCTTTTTCCCATCCACGATTAACCAAGCCCCTTGAGCAGAGCTAATGGTACGGATGCGGTTATACAAACCAGCATCTTTGAGCGATTTCAACTCGTCAGTAATCCAATCAATTGCGTGATTCATCCTATTCCTCCTCATTCTTTTTTCTTTTTTGTGAACAAATTCATTCCAAATAATCCCCCTAACCGTTCAGAGCTGCTCGGTATCTTATCCCATCCTCCCTGTGCTGCCAACTCATTCCATCTTGATTTTCGCCGCTCCTCCTGCCAATTTTGAAAATCTTTTTGGGATTGTTCCAATTCCGCAATCACCTTATCTAATTCCCCAGCTCGCAGGTATTCACGCCACAATTGCAATGTCCCAATCATCTCATCCAGTAATCTCTCTAAATTTTGCTGATTGGACTGCCAGGTTTGCGCCAATTCCGCTGCTGATGTAAACCGACTGGCTGGGGTACCAACATCCCAAAAGTTTTTTCCGGCAAATTTACGCGCATCTTGCCAACCCGGCTGAAGGATCAAAGAACGCACTAAAGCGCTGGATACTAATTTCGGGGTAATTTCAGCAGCGGACATGAACCCATCGATTTCTAATAAATCAGCGAAAAGTGGTCTAGCTCCCACCAATGTCACCAGGTCAGTTGCCAGCTTGTATGCTTCAGCCGGTGTATTTGGCGGAGCACAAATAGCGATCAAGCTATCTCGATACAAATCCGCCTGGGCACCTGTATCCTCTTCTTCCAAATAATGCGGGTTAATTGCTGGTGTTAAGCCAATATAATGGCATCCCTTCGGCAAGAGCGCATCCATCCATTCGGCGACTTTTTTCTTAGCATGGCTGGTTTCTAATAGCAAAGTGCCTTCTTTTACATCAGAGCTGATATTTTCGATGATGGAGTAAATTTGGTCAAAGGGAGTGGTGATTAATATTAAATCTGCCTCTCTTACTGCATCATGAAGATTATGAGTGTATTGGTCAATCACCCCTTTTTTCAAGGCATTTTGTCCGATAGCATAATCCTTATCATGACCAATTCGATGGATTAATTGTTTATGTTCCCCCAGCGCCAATCCAAATGCACTGCCAGTCCGCCCTAATCCAATAATCGTTATCTTAACTGTCATCTTACGCTCCTAACATTTATTGTCTACTCGCCTTAACTTCTCCAATAAGTATTTTTCTTTTTCATTATTTCGATCTTGCGGATATTCTTGATGATATTGTACCAGCCAGATCAAGCGTGAGCTGACAGGATATTGCCTTAAAAGTTGTGCACCCCACTCCGCATGGTTGTCGGCAACAATCATCGCCCGCCTCCACCAAGGGTATTGATTTATCTCATCCCATGGAACTCGGCAACTCCCGCGCTCCCTCTCCCCGTTTCGCTCCTTCCATAAAACAATCCAAATTCGTTCCCAAAGTTTGAGAGGATAGAGCGTTTTACCAATATCATGAAGAAGTGCGGCGGCGAGCAAATCTATCTCGTTTTCCCCATCTGCGATTAACGTCTTACACACCCGGATAGAATGAGCCTGTTCAGCTTTGCTCATCTGATAAAACAATGCTTTTAATTCAGCTGGTAAAATCCGTTCTACAACCGAATAATCTTGTTGGTCCGGTTGTGAAACCAAAGCATTCCAAAATTGCCAAACGCGATATTTCCAGTTCAATTTCTATCCAACCAGGATACGCATTAATAATACCAATGGTGGATTAATTATATAACTTAACACGCCTAAAAAGACAATCGCCATCAAGATGATCGGACCGTATGGACGGATCGCATCTAAAAATTGTAGCCATGAGGCTGGAAAAAAATACGCTGCAACCTTTTCGCCATCTAATGGAGCAATTGGAATGAGGTTAAATAACATCAACAATAAATTGATTTGGATGAAGATGTATAAAGTCTGTGGAATTGTCGGAAGAATATGTAATGAACGACTTTGAATAGCGATAAAAGCATCATTGAGCGAAACAATTCCTAAACGGAACGGAATCGCTGCTGCAATAGCCATCAATAAATTAGATGCCGGTCCGGCTAAAGATACCAGCATGACCGCTGATGAGGACCGTTTTTGTAAAAAATAGGGGTTAATTGGAACTGGCTTCGCCCAGCCAAAGCCAGCAACTAACAATAGTAAAGATCCAATTGGATCAAGGTGTGCCAGTGGATTTAAAGTCAATCGTCCATTCATCTTGGGAGTAGGGTCACCAAAATAATTGGCTGTCCAGGCGTGCGCAAATTCATGAAATGTAAAAGCAACAATGAGCACAAATAAATGGGCAATTAAAGTAGACGGATCAAGATTAAGTAACATTGTATTTTCCTACCAAATCATTATACCATCCATCAAGAACTCGGCTTTTATTCATGATGAATTTTGTTATAATCCGTTTTATGTTACCGGATATCCAGCTAAATGATATCGTTCGCCTTCGGAAGCCGCACCCTTGTGGGGGATATGAGTGGAAAGTGGTCCGTTTAGGCGCAGATATTGGTTTAGAATGTTTAGTATGTGGCCGGCGTGTCTTATTATCCCGCAGAGAACTGGCGCATCGCCTAAAAAAAGTGATTACCCCTCATGAAAACCCAACCAACCCAACCTGATCGAGCTCATATCTTATTCCTTTTTTCGGATACCGGCGGAGGACACCGCAGTGCTGCCGAGGCTTTAATTGAAGCATTAACTATCGAATTTGGTGATTCGATCACAACTGAAATGGTGGATATATTCAAAGAATATGCTCCAAAACCATTGGATCGTTTACCAGAGTTATACCCGATTATGGTCCGCATTCCACAAGCGTGGGGGTTCGGATATTATCTCAGCAATGGTCACCGCCGCGCCCGCTTGATCACCGCTAGCGCTTGGCCCATGGTTCGCCGGAATATCCGCCGGCTGGTGCGAACGCATCCAAGCGACTTGATTGTCTCCGTGCATCCTTTAGCAAATGCGCCAGTATTACGCGCCTTAGGGCAACACAGGCCTCCCTTCATCACCGTAGTAACCGATTTGGTGACAACTCATGCGCTTTGGTATCACCGCCGGGTTGATTTATGTATCGTTCCAACCGAAGAAGCTCGTCAACGTGCCTATCTATGCGGGCTTCGCCAAGACCAAGTTCAAGTGATAGGCTTACCGGTGGCTCAACGATTCTGTCAAGGGAAACAGGATAAACAGCAAACCCGCGCCGCTTTAGGTTGGGAATTAGACATACCCACAATCCTTTTGGTTGGCGGGGGAGAAGGTATGGGACCAATGGAAAACGTCGCCCATACGATAGATGCATTGCCAGTGCCGCTCTCCCTTGTCGTAGTCTGCGGACGAAACCATAAATTGAAGGAAACCCTCGAAAGTCAAATTTGGAATCACAATGTGAAAATTTATGGCTTTGTCAACCAAATGCCAGAATTCATGCAAGCAGCTGACATCCTGGTCACCAAAGCTGGTCCTGGTACCATCACCGAAGCTCTCAATGCGTCTTTACCTATGCTACTTTATAGCCGCCTTCCTGGTCAAGAAGACGGAAATGTCTCCTTTGTTGTCTCTCAAGGAGCAGGATTTTGGACCCCCACTGCGGATAGCTTAACCCAAGCACTTCTCACCTGGTTGGCAAAACCTCTAGAATATCAAAAGGCAGTCGAAAATTGTAAGCGAATCGCCCGTCCAAACGCAGCCCGTGATATCGCTAGAGTTTTAATAGATTGGTTAAATAAGTCGAAATCCGATCAAACGAAAGTGAGTTCGGAAATCTCCCAAGAATGAACCAGTTATTTCTTGTGGCAACCCCAATTGGGAATTTAGAAGATATCAGCGCTCGTGCGCTCAAAGTGCTTCAATCGGTATCCCTCATCGCCGCTGAAGACACCCGCCAAACATTAAAATTATTAAATCATTATCAAATCAAAAACCGCTTGATCAGTTTATATGATCATAATGAGCAAATCCGTATCCCTTATATTTTAGAAACCCTGCAAAGCGGCGATGTAGCTCTTGTTTCCGACGGCGGAACACCCGCATTGAACGATCCCGGTTATGCCCTCGTCAATGCAGCCATCGCAGCAGGGGTTCAGGTGACACCTATTCCTGGACCTTGCGCACCAATTGCTGCATTGATTGCCTCGGGATTACCGACTAATCAATTTCTATATCTGGGATTTTTACCGCGCCAAAAAAATGCCCGTTTAAAATTTCTCCAAGAGATCCTACCTCAGCCCTACACTTTGATTTTCCTAGAGGCACCTCATCGCCTAATTTCTGCGCTCGAAGATATGCTCACTGTCCTTGGTGATCGCCACATCACAGTTGCAAGGGAACTAACAAAAATACATGAAGAGTTTTTTCGAGGTTCGATCTCCGATGCGCTTCTCCATTATCAACAAACCATCCCGCGTGGTGAAATTACACTCATCGTGGAAGGTGCAGCCCATCCAACCCTTCATTGGGATGACGAAAAAATGAATGCAGTTATCATTGAGAACTTGCAGCATGGTAAAACGACAAAACAAATCATCCAAGATTTATTAACGAAAACGGATTTAACAAAAAAGCAACTTTACCAACGGATCCATCAACTCTCAAGAAACTCTGATCCGTCGAAGGAATAAAATGAGTCCATTGTCAACAAACAATATGGGAAACAAAAACCATTTAAGGAGTCAAAAATGAATTTAGATGATTACGCGTCTTTTTCGCAAATTGATAAAGAAAATATGCTCTGGCACATTGAACACCTACCCGATCAGCTAGAGAACGCCTGGAAATTGGGAATGCAGTTCGATTTACCCAAATTCCCACCATTGAACAAAATCATCATCGCCGGATTAGGCGGTTCTGCGATTGGGGCTGATCTCGTCCGATCCTACGTCACAAATTTATGTAAAGTACCAATAATTGTTTTCCGTGATTATGGTTTACCAGCTTGGGCGCATGGGCCGGATACACTGGTAATCGCATCCTCCCACTCCGGCAAGACAGAAGAAGTTCTCTATTCACTTGAGGCAGCCGAGATAAATCATTGCTCGATATTAGCGATAACAACCGGCGGCGAACTTGAACGGCGTGCCAATCAAAAGGGATTGCCGATTTGGAAATATGACTACCAAGGTCAACCACGCGCTGCAGTGGGATACTTTTTTAACCTCCTATTAGCAATTTTTGTTCGTCTAAATATCTTACCTGATCCAACAGCTGATGTGTTAGGTGCAATAAATACCATGCGTCAATTCCAAACAGAGCTGAAACCCCAAACACCCACGGTAAAAAATCCAGCAAAAAGGCTCGCAGGGCAATTGATCGGACGATGGGTCTCGATTTTTGGGGCCGGATTCTTAGCTCCGGTCGCACGGCGATGGAAAAATCAAATTAACGAAATTGCAAAAGCTTGGGCGCAATTTGAAGTCCTTCCTGAAGCAGATCACAACACCCTCGCGGGAACAGAAAATCCAGAAATCTTATTAAGCCAAATCATAACCCTCTTTCTACATTCCTCTTTTGCGCATCCCCGCCATCAGGCGCGCATTGACATGACAAAAAAGGCTTTCATGTTACAAGGAATTAACACAGATATCATTGAGGCCCGTGGAAAGACACCCTTAGCACATTTATGGACAACTCTGCTATTTGGGGATTATGTTGCATATTATTTAGCCATGGCATACCAGGTTGATCCTACACCTGTTTCCGCATTGGACCAGTTCAAACGCGAACTAGCTGAAACAAGATTACCCAATCAGTAAATACGGATTGAAGGAAAGGCAAACTGCGCCAATAACCATACCCAATATCATACCCGCCACAACATCGCACAAATAATGGTCACCTAACCCCACCCGTAACAGGGAAACCAATGGCGCCCAAATAACGAGCAGCCAAGCCAGCCAAGCTGGTCCAAGCCCCACCCCTAGCACTGCCAAAAGGAAAGAGCGAGCTGCACGCCCTGAAGAGAATGAATGTGGATCCGTTCGGCGATAAATCTCTCCCCATTCTCCTTCAGGGCGTTTGCGATGTATGGTGAATCTGATCCCTTACACAAATTGGTGGTTGACTTTGCTAAAAAATTTTGCTATAATACAAGATATAAGATATCAGACATCCTTTTGTAAGTTTCAAATTACTTGAAATTATAATGGCTATCAAAGCGAAATCCAAAAAACGACCATCCATCAACGAAATTGTCCGAGATTATGTCAAGCAGTATATACTCGACAATAAACTCAACCCTGGAGACCCCCTGCCACCTGAAACCCAATTGAGCGACAAATTATCTGTGGGCCGTAGTTCTGTACGGGAAGCCATAAAAGCCTTGCAGGCATTAGGCATCGTCGAGGTCCGCCATGGGGAGGGGCTATACGTCCGTGAGTATAACTTCGATCCTGTTCTGGAAACAATCGGGTTTGGCATGCAGTTCGATGGAAACACGCTATCTGAGATGGCGCAGATCCGTTTTCTACTCGAAGGTGCTGCAATTAAAGAGGCAGTTACAAAGATATCAGGTAACGACATTCATAAACTGGAAAAAATCATGGAGGTGTGGAAGCAAAGAGTAAAAAGAAATGAAAATGTCTCGGATCTTGACGAAGAATTTCATCGTAATCTGTACATGGCAATAAAGAACAAAACCCTTATCAAGTTACTAGAGGTCTTCTGGATTACATTCGAAAACCTAGATTCCCAGACAACTATAGATCCTCAACCCGCAGAATTAAATTATCAAAGCCACTTGAATATATTGGAAGCCGTTCGAAAGCATGACGCGAATCTGGCTCAGGAAAGGCTTTTGCAGCACTTCGAGCATTTGCGGCAACAGATCTCTAAAGGACTGAATACGGGTTAGGTTTTTCCACAGATGAAGATGAAAATATAAAGGGATTACGCCAGCCTGCTAAACCGAGCATAATCCCTTACCAACTTGCCGCCCATTTCTGGGAGGGCTTTGTATTGATTGGCTTTTAAATTATATCAGAAAAGGAGAGAGAAATGAAACGTTTGACCATGTTTTTGAGCTTGATAGTTTTGTTAGCTCTATTAGCTGGATGCACCGCAAATACGACTCCTACAGCTACGCTTGAATCAACAACAGCTCCTGCCACGCAGGCACCTGCTGAACCAACAACTGCTCCTGCAACGCAGGCGCCTAGCGAACCAACAACCGCTCCTGTAACACAGGCTCCTTCAGCCAAACCAATTACAATTAACTATTGGGCATTCGGCTCAGAAGATCAGGCAATGACCGATGGAACACGCTGGGCGGACTGGTACGCTAAGATCTTCAAGAAGTATGAAGCCGATCACCCCGGCGTCACCATCGATTTCGCACTCAAAGGCTATGACGCCAGCGGCAGCACATTGGTGGTAGATACGGCCGTCGCAGCTGGTACACCTCCTGATATTTACTTCGACACCAAATTTCGCGTCAAAAAGTACCAGGATGCTGGGCTGCTAGAAGATCTGACCCCCGCCCTTACTGATGCGGATAAAGCCGCCTACGACCCAGCCTATCTAGCCGGCTCTTATAGCGGCACCATGATGTGGAGCATTCCAGCCAGTGGTGGCTACTGGAACATGATCGTCAATAAGACCCTGTTTGAGAATGCTGGCCTGACTGACTTGCTACCCAAAGCTCCAGATTACACATGGACTACCGATGAGTTCTTGAAAGCCTGCAAAGCGATCAATAATCCTTCCAAGAACATCTACTGTACAGCCTTTTTCGCCGGTAGCACTTCCATGGATTCAGCCACGAATGGCTGGCTAGCTGGTTGGCCTGATTGTAAATTCTTCGATGCTGACAAACAGCAATATACCGTCAACAGCCCTGCATGTGTGGAGGCTTTCACTTGGCTGCACAGCCTCTATGATCAGAAATTAATCGTCCCCGGCGCTGCTGGTTTAATCGATGATACAACCGATCCATATTGGCTGAATCAGCAGGTTGCCATCCTCAATCAAGGTAACTGGTATGACAGCATCACCAAGAAGGCTATCGCCGCTGGAACCATAAAACCGTTCGACTACATCTTCGTCCAGATCCCGAATAAACCCGGTGCGCCAGTCAGCCCGGTTTGTATGTCCAACCCAGACGTGTGGGGTGTGTTTAAACAAGCCGACGCCGATAAGCGCCAAGCTATATACGACTTGATCAACTACATGCAGAAACCCGACATAGCTGCCCAGATCGCAGTCGGCTGGGGCAAAATTCCCGTCCGAACCGATGCCACCATCCAAAGCGACGACCCGGTGGTGGCTGAACCACTGGCAGCAGCACGCAAGTTTGGTTCCTATGATCCTTACTTTGTCAACGGTGTCCCGTGCGGCTATACCGATGTCCGCCAAGCCTGGGCAGAAGCCCGTCAGCAGTTCTGGCAGGATAACGCCGACATCCAGGCTATCCTCAATGCATTCGTTGAGCGCGCAGATGGCATCATCGCCGCATGCAAATAAAGTAAAGTAAACCCTAATCCTAACAAATAATAGAAGGAAAAGGTCTAGGCTGCCGAATTAATTCATCAGCAGCCTAGACCACAGGAATATGGACAAAAGTGGCACTGACATGAATAAAATCAGATCGCTAGCTAGCGAATTCCGCAAGGGCTGGACAGGGTATCTTTTCATCGCTCCAGGTTATCTCGCTTTCATTATCTTTATGCTAGCGCCGATCCTTTTCGCCATCAGCCTGTCATTCTACAAAGCATCCTTCGATATCAATGCACGCCAGTTTGTCGGCTTTCAGCAATATACCCTTTTGTTAAAAGATTCCGTTTTCAAACGGGCTTTGATCAATACCATTGGATACGTCTTTGTCATCGTTCCAACAACGGTTATTATTTCCCTCATCGTGGCATTCCTGATCGACCCGCTAGGGGGTAAAACCCAAGCTTTTTTTCGCGGGGCATTCTACATTCCTGGAGTTGCGGGCGGCGTTGTTTTATCGGTGGTTTATCTCTGGATCTTTAATCCCACGTACGGACTTCTCAACTACCTGCTCGGGCAAGCCGGCATGAAGCCGGTCATGTGGCTGGCGACCGCACCGTACAGTTTCCTTGCTGTTTGTGCAGTGGTATTGACCTTTACCATTGGTCAGCCGGTCATCCTATTCCAAGCCGGGCTGGCAGGTATTTCTCAGGACATTCTAGATGCTGCCACGGTGGATGGGGCTAATGCTCTGCAAAAAGTCTTGTCCATCCGCCTTCCACTACTGCGGCCAGTCCTGCTCTTTGTCTTAGCCACCCAAACCATTCAGGTTTTCCAACTCTGGGAAGTGATCTATATGCTAACCGGTGGCGGTCCATATAACACCAGTACCTCACTGGTCTTCCTGATATTCCAAACCGCCTTTATTAATTCCAATTATGGGAAAGCTTCCGCGATTGGCGTTATTTTGATGTTCATCATCATGGTTGTTACGTTCATTCAACTGCGATTCTGGAGGAATTCTGATATATGAGTGTGCAAACCTCCACTGTTATTACCAGGCAAGAAGCTCTGAGTCTGGCAATTGAAAAGACAACGCGTCTGTTGAGTTATTTTTTACTGATTATCCTGGCGTTTACCTTTCTGCTGCCGCTCTATTGGATGTTCACCGGCTCGTTCAAGCTCCAGCAAGTAACCATGTCTGTGCCGCCGGAATTCTTCCCCACCCACCCTACATTCGAGAATTGGGTTCAGCTCTTCAATGGTCCTTGGCCAATCTGGCGTTGGGTGTTCAATAGCGTGACTGTCTCCCTTCTGACCGTCGTGTTGGTCTTGATTGTCAGCTCGCTGACTGGCTATGGCTTCGGTAAGAAGAAATTTCCAGGCTCAAATATTCTTTTCGTAATACTGCTCTCGACGATGTTCCTCCCTAATCAAGTCATCCTAATTCCTCTATTCCTGTTAGTAAGGGCTTGGCATCTTACGTCCTCCACCCTAGGCACCTACTTTGCTATGGCAATGCCGCTTATTTCCTCGCCGTTCGGTATTTTCCTCATAAAACAATTTTGCAGCAGCATTCCGGATGAGTTAATCGATGCAGCTCGCATTGACGGGGCTTCTGAATGGGGTGTCTTCACCCGCATCATGCTGCCACTATTAAAACCAGCCCTGGCTGCTCTCGCGATCTTCACTTTTAATCAAGCCTGGAATTATTTCATGTGGCAGCTGGTCATAGCCCAGAACAAATTCCAGTACACCATACCTGTAGGTGTATCGATTATTTCCCGAACCCCGTCAGCGGGCAAGATGATCACAGACATCGGCTTGAACATGGCTGGGGGGAGTTTTGGGGCATTATTCATGATTGCTTTCTTCATCGCCTTCCAGCAATATTTTATCAAAGGCATCACCTTCGGCGCAGTGAAAGGATAAGGATAAAATATTATGACTATTAACATAGAAAAACTATCACGCCGGTCTAAACTGATGTACGGAGTTGGGGACTTCGGGATCAATCTGGCGGATACGGTGGTTGGACTGCTATTTGCCATCTTCTTGACCGACGTGGTTGGGCTGCGTCCGGCTATGGCTGCCGTGGCATTGTTCGTTGGACGCACTTCAGATTATCTGAATGATCCCATTATTGGCTACCTGTCCGACAGAACACGCTCTCGCTGGGGCAGGCGGAGGCCATTCATTCTATTTGGCATGATCCCATTTGCATTGGTTTACATGTTGATGTGGTGGAAGCCACCTTTCAATTCACAGGTTGCCTTGGCAATTTACTATGCGGTTGCCTTCGTGCTCTATGACACAGCTGCCACAGTTATGTACATGCCTTACTTTGCCATGACCCCCGAGCTGACCTCCGATTATGATGAGCGCACCGCACTGACTAGCTATCGGATGGTCTTTTCTATACTGGGAGCTTTAATCGGCTATGTGGTTCCGCTAGCTATTATAGGTACGATGGATCCTGATGCCGCATCACGAGTGATGAGCGTAGGTGCCGGCGTTGCAATCGTTAGTATCTTACCGATGCTGCTCGTCTTTTTTGGAACACGCGAGCGAGTTGAGTTCCAGGAGCAGGAACAGCCAAAGCTAATCGACTCGCTTAAGGCAGCAATCAGGAACAAACCTTTTTTGTACGCTATCAGCATCTTCCTGCTAACCTGGACAGCGTTCGATGTTTTACAAACTGTCCTGCTATATTATCTTAAATACCGCCTAAACCTGGCTGGCAGTGGCGACTTGATCTTTGGTGTGCTCTTCATCGGTGCATTAGTCTCCCTGCCATTTTGGGAGTGGGCTTCAAGCCGCTGGGACAAGCGTCGTGCATATATTGCGGCAATGGCTTATCTGGCTGTAGTGATGCTCTGCCTAGGCTTCATGAATCCTAGCTGGGGACTGCCAGTCTTTGCTGTGCTATCCGCCCTTGCTGGCTTAGGCGTCGGAGCCATTCAATTACTGACCTGGTCAATGATACCCGACACGGTCGAATGGGACGAGTACCAAACCGGTCAAAGGCACGAGGGCATGTTCTACAGCCTGGTGACCACATTCCGCAAAGTGGCAGTCTCGATCTCTATTCCATTGGCAATGCTGATGTTGGAATGGACTGGTTATGTGGCTAATGCTGAGACCCAGCCACATAGTGCTATTTTTGGATTGCAAATGCTGATCGGGCCAATCCCTGCAGCTTGCCTGCTAGCAGGTATCCTCCTCGCTCTGTTCTATCCACTCACCCGCGAAAAACACACCGAGCTGCGCACCGAACTTGAAGAACGCCGAGCAAGGAAAAAGGATTGAGATGCAAACATTTTCCTCAGTTCTCCCGCTAGATTCCTGGACGGTCGTAAACGACGGCAACCACAACGCCTTCACCGACTTAGTCAATTGGCGGGGTATGCTATGGTTAGCATACGTTTCTTCTCCAAGCCATTTTGCCAACAAGCGGAGCAGAATTGTCCTCCTTTGTTCAAGCGACGGCAAGACTTGGAAGGAAGCAGCTCGCTTCGACGGAGGTGGGGAAGACATACGTGATCCGAAGCTTGCTGTGATTAAAGAGCAGCTGATGGTCTATGCCCTTCTCAATCGTTCTTTCGACCCGTTGCCCTATAAGACCGTAAGCACAAGCAGTTCAGATGGTACTTTCTGGTCTCCCTTGATGGATATCACTGCGGATGGCTGGCTGCTTGGCAAGCCTAAAAGCCCCGATGGCAAAACATGGTATGCTCCCACCCATCATCTCAAGAAGGGGTCTGCACAGCTATGGCGTTCAATCGATGGGCGGAGTTGGGAAACAGTCTCTACAATACATAATGGCGGAAGCGCAGACGAGAGCGCTATTGAGTTTTTGCCAGACGGTCGCCTGAAGTTTGTGACCCGATTTGAAGCTGGAGGCTTGTTCGGGTCTGAGCGGGCTGGCACACTGCTCTCGGTCGCCGAGCCACCCTACACAAAGTGGATACAGACTCTCAGTCAGATCACTCGATTGGACGGCCCAACCCTATTCTCTGTCTCAGGAATATGTTACGCTATAGGCCGCTTCCAGCCCAAAACAAAAGGGTGGTTGCATGGTCAGGGCTCTATTCTAGCTCGCAAGCGCACGAGCATTTTCCATCTCGGTGCTTCTGATTTAACCCACCTAGCAGATCTACCCAGTTCCGGTGATACATCTTATGCCGGAGTGGCGTTTCTGAACGATTATATTTTTATCTCGTATTATTCCAACGACCCGCGCAGAGATCAACCATGGATAGTGGGGATGCTCTCTCCAACCATGATCCGGGTTGCCTGCTTGCGACCGGGAGATTTATTGGCAAAACGATAATTAATATAAGGAAGGCTACTATACTGTCCGAAAGGTGAATATGAAAGAATTAGGTCCAGTTGTTCCCATTGTCACTCCCTGCAAGCGCGATGGTACCATCGACGTTGAGGGATTCAAATCCGTCTGCAATGAAATGGTAAATGCCGGCGCCAAAGGCATCTTCATTGGTGGCAGCACCGGTCGCGGCCCTTGGTTCAGCCTCAATGACCGAATTACCCTCTGCCGTACCGCCGCGGATTGCATCGAAAATAGCAACGTCTTGCTAATGGCTGGCTGCACAGCGCTAGGTCTACCCGATATGATTGAAGCCGCTCGCGCGATGGCTGACGCTGGTGCCGTGGCTGCGGTGGCAACTGTGCCTGGCTATTTTAAATATAATCATAATGAAATTATTAGGATCTTCAGGGATTTCGCAGAGAATAGTCCATTACCAGTGGTTCTTTACGACATCCCAGATTTCACCAGGGTAAAGATTAACCAGGATGTGATTTTTGAACTTGCGAAACATAAGAATGTCATTGGTTTTAAGGATTCGACCAATGATTTTAATCGTTTTCAGATTCTAATAGAATATTTTAAAAACCATGATGATTTTTATCTGTTACAGGGGAAAGAACATTGGTTATCTAAATCATTGCAATTAAAAGCCTCGGGGTTTGTGGTCAGCATGATCCATATTGACCCTGATTTATTTATAGGCTTATATAATGCCGTACAGCAAGGAGACCTTATCCGGGCGGAAATTTTGCAAGGAGTTGTGGATCGACTTATGGATATCGTAGCGAAAATGTTCGAACGTCGAGCTGAAACTTCTACCCTTTTTCATTTTATTAATCAAGTATTAAAACTCAGAAATGTTTGTGAAAATATTGTTTTGGAACAGGATGGAGAGTGCCCTGATTGGCTAAGTCGATTGGCAGAGGAGGCATATTTCATGTGTAAATCAGCTACTTCGGAGTATCTACAAAAATAATTTTATGAATTCGTATTTCAATATGGATACTATATTTCTTTATTTAAATTGAAAGAATGGAGGTTAATATGGTAAAGGTAAATCAATCCGGTTTGGGGGACGCTTCTGGACGCGGGTCAGTGAGTGGGTATAAAGTAAATTTCCCAGCCCGCATGCGAACTTACAGCGAGGCAGAGATTGAAGCCGTAGTAAATGTAATGCGAAACGCCGAGGCTCAGACCCAAGGCGAGTATCTTCGTAAATTTGAATCTGACTTTAAAGCATACACGGGTGCTCAGCATGCCTTCGCTGTAGACAACTGCACCAACGCGCTGCACCTGGCAGCCACTCTTTGCCGGCTTATGCCCGGCGATGAAGTCATCATTCCGGCTTATACTTTCTGCGCCACAGCCATACCCTTTGGTTCGACCGGCGCTAAGATTGTCTGGGCAGACATGGACCCCGAAACTTGGGTAGTCTCTCCCGAAGATATCGAACGAAAGATTACGCCACGCACGAAAGCCATAGTGGTCGTCCACCTGCTCGGCATGCCTGTGGACATGCAGGCAGTGATGGCAATCGCTCAAAAACACGGACTGAAAGTTGTCGAAGACTGCGCCCAGGCGCCAGGAGCGGCAATCAACGGTCAAAAGGTCGGCACCTTCGGCGACTATGGCTGTTACAGCTTCCACGGCGCCAAAAATATCACCACTCTAGGTGAAGGCGGAATGTTGATTGTCAAATCTGATGAAGATGCAGCGCTAGTGCCCGGTCTGCGCCACAACGGAGTGCGCAGCTATCCCAGCGACCGCGAGCGATACTGGGTCCCGGCTATGTCTAACGTGGACATCGATATGGAAAACATGTGGCCAAACAATTTCTCGATCGGCGAGGCACAATGCGCTTTGGGTAGCGAACTTCTCAAGACACTTGACGAAAAGAATGACATCCTTATCGCTCAGGCAGCCAAACTGCGCGACGCGCTGGTAGACGTTCCAGAGATCCAGTTGGTCAAAATTCCTAAAGGATACCGGCATGTGTTCCACCAGTTCGTTATGCATTTCGACGGATCCAAGTTCAATAAGAACCGAAACGACCTGCTCGATTTTCTGACGGGTGAAGCTGGCATCCGAGCAATCGTCCAGTATTATCCGCTTTATCGCTATCCGCTATTCCAGAAACTAGGCGCAGGTGAACAAGACTGCCCGCGATTGGAAAAGTGGTGGGATGATTCCTTCAGCTTACCGTGGTGGATCGGCATGCCCGATGATACACTCGACTACTTGGTTGCATCTATTAAAGCGGGCATTGCAGCACTGAAAGGGTGAGAAGATGGAACAGCGTCTTATCCCGAACACTAACTTCCAGGTCTCCATCCTGTGCCTTGGGACAATGACTTTTGGCAACCCTGTCACGGAGACGGATGCTATCCACTTAACGCATGCCGCGCTGGAACGCGGTATCAACTTCATTGATACCGCCAACATATATGAGGGCTATTCAAGGTATATTGGATCGGCAGGGGGAGTGGCTGAGGAAATATTGGGGAAGGCATTAGTTGGCAAAAGAAATAAAGTCATTTTAGCCACCAAAGTGGGAATGAAAGTTGGACAAAAAGCTGATGACCAGGGTCTCAGTCGAAAGCATATCCTACGCGAGATTGACCGCTCCTTAAATCGTCTGAAGACGGATTATGTTGATCTTTACTATCTGCACAAACCGGATCCTGATGTCACTTTAGAAGAGACCATTCAAACAATGGTAGATTTGATCCAGGCCGGAAAGATTAAAGAGTGGGCAGTTTCAAATTATTCTGCCGATCAAATAAAAGAAATACTGGATATTTGCGATAAAAATAATTTCAGAAGGCCTGTAGCAGTTCAACCTCCTTATAGCCTTCTAAAGCGTGATGTTGAACAGGATTTGCTTCCGTTTTGTGAAAAGCAAGGGATCGCTGTCATCCCATATCAGGTTCTTCAGGGTGGTTTACTTACCGGAAAATACAAACGTAATCAGGAGACTCCAATTGGATCTCGCTTAATTGAAAAACCCGAATGGATTTTGGCGCCATCAGATGAATTATTTAATCTACTTGAGAAATACGAGGCAGAGGCCTCCCATCTCGGAAGATCATTAATGGAACATGCTTTAAAATCCCTTCTAGAAAATAAAATTGTAGTTTCATTGATTGTCGGTGTGAAAAACCTGCCACAATTGGAGTCATTGATTGCTGGTGTAAGCTAGGTAAGGAAAACCATGATCCTGGACAAACTTGAATATTCCAAATTCTATCTTCCTATCCATCCTTCATTTGAAAAGGCTTTTGCTTTCTTGTCAATGAATAAACGAGAGTCATTGCCAGTTGGGTGTATAGAAATAAATGGCGAGGATAGTTATGCGGTTGTACAGGAATATATTACGAAATTGCCTAATGAAGGGATATGGGAAGCACACCGGAAATATTTAGATATTCATTATATTGTCGAAGGGGTCGAAAGGATTGGTATTGCGCCAATTTCGCAGATGGAATTAGGTGTGTACAATCCAGAGCGAGATTTTCAATCAATGACGGGTAATGGACAAATGATCGAGCTTTATGAAGGTTCATTCGTAATCTTTTTTCCCCAGGATGCACATATGCCCGGCCTAGCAACGGATTCGCGAACACCGGTCAGGAAGATCGTTATCAAATGTCTTCTTGGAAGTGAAAAAACCTAAATAAAAGGTTTGACTAACATAAGTTTTCTCCATATTGCACGGGGCTCACAAATGTAAAATATAGTTAAGCACAAAAAAGATTGTATAGGTTTCAATCCGCAAACCAAACCAATATCTTAAATAAATAAGGAAAGGCACACAGCGCCAATAACCAAACCCAATATCATCCCCGCCACAACATCGCTCAAATAATGGACACCTAACCCTACCCGTGCCAGGGAAACCAATGGCGCCCAAATAACGAGCAGCCAAGCCAGCCAAGCTGGTCCAAGCCCCACCCCTAATACTACCAAAAGGAAAGAGCGAGCAGCATGCCCTGAAGGAAATGAGTGCGGGTCCGTTCGGCGATAAATCCCTCCCCATTCCCCTTCAGGGCGTTTGCGACGTATGGTGAATTTGATCCCTAACACAAAAATGGCTGTGATAAAAATGCTGATTAAATAAACTATCGCTCGGAATTTCCAGAAGGGATTTCCCAGCCACCATAATAATCCCAATCCACCAAACCAAAACCAAGAATCTCCTGAATGAGCAAGAATAGCTGCAAACAAACGAAGCCCTCTTTTATTTACAGCTATACGCAATTTCTCGGATAAGTTATTATCCCATTCGAGAATGCGATCCACCTACACCACCATTTGTTGACGTGCCCGTAAATCGGCTTCTACGATGGCGAACTGGTGAGGTTTATCAATATCCATCCCCATCTCTGCATACGGGCTGAGAATTGCCCGGCCGGTGACATCTAAGCGGGGCGCAACCATCTTGACGGCTTGTTCCAGGGTAATCATCCGTAGTAGCAACAGGAACAATGTGTCGTAACCCACCAATGCAGCTTGTTTGAAAACATTTTTACGGGAGTCAATGATTTTCTTCCACATTTTATCATTCGAGGTAGCTGTCATCGCCCGGATGACGTTGATATCCCCCCCGCACACTTCAATATCTTTCAAACGGGTGTAAGAGCGTTTTGACTCAGGATATTTTTTCTCCATCACTTCGCGTGCAATCACGGTGTAATAAACATCTTCATCAGTTTGCATCGTCTCCCGTACTAACCAATCGACCATCTCCCCGGTCAATGCGGGAATATCAGAAGAGACGACGACCACATGGTGGGTGTTTGGATCGATCTCACGCACTTTTATAACCCCAGCACGAATGTTGGCGAGCATATCCTCTTGATTATCGATGCAAGCTGCTAATTTGCGACTGCTAAACTCATTCCCATTTTGTAAACCAACCAATACAACCTGATTGATTTCACGCGCATCGTCCAAAGCATCTAAAATCCATTGGATCATCGGCTTACCGGCTATCTCCAATAATGCTTTGGGTTTCCCTTGTGTTAAAGGATATAACGGTTCTCCCTGCTGGGGAATACCACCGGCGGTGATAATTGCGGATAACATTAGTTCAACTCCTGAAGTTGGGGTTCCAAACCGATTTTATCGATCAATTCATTTAATTCTTCAACGGATAATTTTCTACCTTTCCCGGCAACGGCTACCAAGGCAGCCTCCATCATGTTTGTGCCAAACGAACGGCCATCCAATACCGGTGTTGAAGTGACTAAATACTTGACCCCTGCTTTACGAAACATCTCTACATCGGAAGGTGTAGTAGTATTTGTGGCAATTACTTTTCCATCCAGCCGATACGGCATGTGTCTTTTTACATAATGGCAGTCACCCGCGATCACTGTCGCCCATTGATAATATTTTTCCCATTTAGGTAGATGTACTTCTTGTTTTTCGCCAGTGGGGTAAACCCATTCGAACGGCAGCCGTCCAGCGATGGGCATGAGGATCTGAGCCAATAATTTTATAGTGGAGATTTTACGAATAGCAAAAGGCAAACCCAATGCAAACATCATATCGCCAAAAATACATTCATACCCATTGTCCACGAACGATTTTGTCATTCCCCAGCGGTCGACGCCAACGGTGATGAAAGCTTTTTTCTCTTTGATGTACGTGCCAATATGGCTATCAATAAAGGACGCAAGACGGTATTCCAGAGAATTTTTTAATCCCGCCCCATCAACAACCGGGGTTTGTTTGACATAACGAATCATCGGTTGTACCGAATACAACGGATACCATTTGTTATCTACCATTACGCCTAAATCTGCTCCCCCCACACCAAATGCATCCACTTTTCCATCCAATTCCCGATACATTTCCGCCGCTTTTTCCATGTCCCCATCGGTACCAATCCGTTCGATAGAAACGGTTTCACCTAATAATTCGATTTGGACTGCTTTGTCCCTTTTCGAAGAGCCAATACTGATACTAACTGCGCGTTTCATTTTTCCGCCTCCAATTCCATTACTTGTGCCTTCATCATACCGCATCCCTCTCAGTTTGCACAGAGAAATTTTAATAATCTATCAGGAGGAAAATCTGCTTGCACAATATCCTTAACCCATGCCGCTCTCTTACGTTACGATAATCAAATTAACTAACCACAAGATTTGCGCACCAGCAAGATACAACCGGTTTGAATATGTTTTAAGTTTAATAGATCCGATTTTTCTCACCTATAAGATATAAACCCAAACCAGTTTTCTCTACCATTTACTAGAAACTGATGAAAGAAATAAAATCGATGTGCAGCGCCATTCGGTAACGCAAACGGTTTCAAATGGGGATATAATGTCCGTAAATCTATTTTTCGACTGATTTTGATTGGAGGTCATGATATGGCTTTACCTATCAATGCCTATTTTAAAGGCAAAATTGTCCCTTATAGCGAAGCGAAAATTGGCATACTCACCCATGGGCTAAATTATGGCACAGCAGTTTTTGCCGGCATACGCGCCTATTGGAATGCAGACCATCAACAACTCTATATCTTTCGCCCTTATGACCATTATCAACGTTTTCTTAATTCAGCGAGACTCCTTCACATGGATCTGGGTGAAACACCGCAAAGCTTAACCCAAATCACCATAGACCTCTTGCGTAAGGATGACTACCACCAAGATATCTACATCCGTCCCCTCGCTTATAAGGCGGATGAAGCAATTGGCGTACGGCTGCATGATTTGCATGATGAGTTCGCCATTGTTGCCTTGCCATTTGAACGGTATATCAAAAACGACACCAGCGCGCACGTCACGATTTCTTCCTGGCGGAGAGTCGATGATAACATGATCCCTGCCCGGGGAAAGATCAGCGGCGCTTATGTAAATTCTGCCTTTGTCAAAACCGATGCTGTATTAGCCGGCTACGACGAAGCTCTGGTACTGACCCAGGATGGCCATGTTTCTGAAGGCAGTGCGATGAATGTCTTCATTGTTCGAGATGGTGTCTTAATTACTCCCCCGGTAACCGAAAATATATTAGAAGGAATTATCCGCCGCAGTGTGATGGAATTAGCCCAATCGGAATTAAACTTAACCGTACTCGAAAGGCCCATCGACCGAACTGAAGTATATTTGTGTGATGAGTTGTTTCTCACCGGCTCCGCTGCCCAAATCGTCGCCGTCACCCATATTGATCATCGTCCCATTGGGAACGGGGTGATGGGAGAAATCACCGCTCGCCTGCGCGTACTTTTCGATGATGCCATTCGCGCCCGTTTGCCAGGTTATACCAAGTGGAATACTGCTGTTTACGAGAAGGTGTGACCCCAAAAATGAGACATATCCACCTCGCTTTGATTCCCTTGCAGCGGGAAATCTAATTCTCGCTAGCTTGGTCAAGGTCTCGTTGACGCTTGGATAACCTGACTTTTTGAAATACTAATAAGAACTGTTGCGCCAGTTTTTGACGGTTGAATTCATCTTCAATAAGTTTCCGTCCATTCTGACCCATCGCGTGGGCTAAAGCAGGTTGGTTTTTCAAGGTTAAGATTGCCTGCGCAATGGCTGTCGCGTCACCTGGTGTTACAACCAATCCAGCTTGAGCCTCCGCCACCAATTGGCGGATTACCCCCTCCATTGCCAGGATGATCGGTTTTCCGGCTGCCATGTAATCAAAGACCTTATTCGGATATACTGTGCCATATAAAGGGATTGGTTTTAATATTGCCAAACAAGCATCTGCCATAGCAAGCATTGCCGGAATTTCTCTTTTTGTCACTGCGTCTAAGAAAATGACATTGGGTAATCCCATTTGAACGGACTGTTGGATTAAAGCAGGTTTCTCTTTTCCATCCCCCAGAAACACAATGCGGATATCTGCAAATTCTTTCAATTGGTTAGCTGCTAATAAGACAGTGCCAAGGTCATTCGATAATCCATGCGCTCCAGCATATAGCACCACAAATTTCCCCTCTAATCCAAATCGAGAGCGCAGGTTTTCCCCGAGATGGGCTCCATCGAATAAAGCTGGATCCGCTCCATTGGGGATGCATTCTACCCATTTAGCGCCACGCTCCTTGACATGCGCAATAAACCCTGGCGAATTAACCACCACACAATCCGCTCGTTTCAATAAAAACCGCTCTAACCATTCCGACAAGCGGATCAAAATTGGATTTTTCAAAACACCCACTTGTATCGCAAACGCGGGCCACAAATCACGCACCTCAAAAAGCAATGGGGCTCGTTTTAAACGTGCAATTAACCAGGCGGTGACAGTCTGAAAGATCGGTGGCGAGGTGCCCCAAACCACATCCACATTGGGAACTGTTAGTGCTGCCCAAAAGGAAGTAATCATAAAGGTGATAAAACTGATTGTACGGTGGACAAAACTACGATGGAAAGCCCGATACGTTCGAACTCGCTGAATTGTGATTGATCCCGACCCAACATGTATCGTTTCTTTGCCTAATTTGCTCTGATCCTTGCCGGTTAAATAACTGATCGGGCTGGTAATGATGATGACCTCATTCCCATTTTGTGCCAAATAATGACTTAATTCATGATGACGTGTTCCCCCGGGTTCATCGAGTGCAGCAAAAGCCTGATGGATCAATAATATTTTCATTTTATTCGTCGTGTTTGTCATACATCAAAATTCCAGATTGTCTCAATCGTATCCGGAATAGTTGTTTCGTTATCCAGTATGATAGAAATTGCGGTTTGAAGCTTGGCGTATGTAGGTGAGTACCAGCCATAAGGGTCACCAAGCGGCATTTTTCCATAAACTGGGACACCGCCGCGCACTAAACAGAGCTCTGTGTTGGATGGGTTTTGCGGGGTAATCTTGATCGAATACTTCCCTTGATTGGTTTCAAACAATATCCTCCAACAATTTTTATCTTCATAGACTTTCCAAGGGAAGTCTTCCACCAACCAATGTAAGCGAATATGAACAGATAGGGCATGAACCTTTTGTTTTGATTGAGCAAGAATCTCGTCACGCACTATCCATTGGCTATCCTTATCCGATTCTACACTGCGGCGATGGATTACACCCCATTTGCGATAACCATTATGTTCTGCAACGATTTTCATTGGGCGCGAATCACTACCCTCATCCGTTTGGACAATCCTCCCTTGCGCCCAATTTATCCATAAAAAACGCCCTGCTTTGATCATTTGATCCGTATGGTTGACCGTCAAGGTATTGTGATAAAACGATTCTGCCAGGGTATTATTCCATGGCGGAGGTGCGGTATAAAAATAGGTACCAGCGTCTTTGGCAATGTTAAGTCCCCGCCACCACAACTCGACATGGAGTTGATCGGCATGCCCGGGGCGATTATGGAACTGGGTACATCGGATTGCTGCCCAGTTCAAAGACCCTTTTCGGCGCAATATACTGAGGGAGTTTCTTTGCATTAAAGTTGCACTGGGATAATTGAATGAACCAGGGGAATCCTCATTAGTAGTACCTAATCCGTACCAAAGGCTCATTTCGTCCCAGTTACCAGCCGAAATGAGAGGTTTTCCAAGGAATGCCTTACCCGCAGCCTGTACCACCGACCGGTAATCATCAAAAGGAGAGAGACTGAGCAGCTGAATCAAGGCGCCATCGTTTGGACCAAAGTTCGGCACTTTGCCATTGGTTGGCTCCATTAGACTGAACAGCCAATTTGTGGCTTTAGCCAGTTTTTCTTTTGTCGCGGTTGGATATGCAATCTCTTTTTCTTTGATAATTAAATTAACCCATAAGGCGAGTTGCAGCATCAAACGGTGGTAATTGCAGCTATGCTGAAGATAAGCCCCATCCTCCTGAATCTGATGTTGAATACCCCAATTGAACCAACGCCACCCCATCTCCCACCAATGTTTGCTTTGGGGACAATTTGGTAAAACTACCGACGCAGTTATCAAGCCGGCTGCATCGGATAATAGGTGATTGTTATTTTGAGCGAAGCTATAAGAAATGGTGCTGGGGATTCTCGCCGCATGTTCTGCAATCGCTCTCAATAAACGTGCTCTTCGGGCAGGAGTACTCTGGGGTGAATTTTGAAGTAACGTGTAGGAAAATGACCAGGCTATCAATCGCAAGGCAACTTCTTGTGCAGAGATCCAGTTGTAACCATAATAAGGGGGATTATGTTCATCAAATTGTTCAAAATAATTCCAAAATGCAGCGGCGTAACTTTCATCAGCCGAGATCCAATATGCCCGGCATAATAGATATGCCCAACTAAAGCGGGCTACCTCCCAGATTGATTTTAAGTCCATCGGGAAAGAATCGTTCGGATGAGTTTGATCACGCTCTAATAAAGCGAGTTCGCTAAACCATTGGTACTGTTGTGATTGATAAAAAGGAAGTTCCACCCATGCATGTCCAAAAATCGGAAAGAGACCCTGGCAGATTCGATTAGCATAAGCGATTAATTGATCTCGATCCTCCCCCAATACATTTAGAATCCCTTTTCGATCGGGAGGTGTAAATGGTTGCGCAAAGAGAAAGGGAGTAGAGATGCTTTCTATTTGCCGCAGTGCTTTGCGGCTGCTCCACTCAATCCATCCGGTTTTTAATCCCAGTGCATAAAGGGCATAATATCCAATTGGTTTAAATCCTAATTCCTGCCCTGCTTTTATTGCAATGCCTAATTTATTTATCCATGTCATAGTATGCTTGCGTAGGATATTTTCTCCTCTATTCCGCTTTGAAGCGCTCGCTGAGCTGTGATTGTTGCTTGGCTAACACCCAAAATATCGAGCAATGGAATAGGTGCTGGACGGCCTTGAATAATCGCTTGGACAAAAGCAAGCCATTCTCCCGAATGTCCTTTATCTTGGCTCCATAACGCTCTTCTCACCTGACGCTTTCCATTAGCAATCAACTCTAAACGGCGAAAATCATCCAGCACCGCTATCCTTCCCCCGGAAAATATCTCTAAGCGTTCTTTTGGATAATTTTTATCCCCGTTTGCCAGATAGGTGATCAAACCAATCGAGCCACTGGGATAACGAAATACCAGATGGATATTATCCTCGAGATTGGGTTCCACATTCTTTATAGAATATGCCGCCACTCGCTCAGGTAACTCATCTGTTAGGTATGTCAAAATATCCACGAAATGGCATCCCTCACCAATTAATCTGCCACCCCCTTGTTGAGGATCATTCAACCAATGTTGCGTTGGTATACTGCCAGCGTTGATGCGGTAATGGATCACTGCTGGTTGATATAGAGGACGGAAAAACTCCTTCAAAGCGACCATTAATGGCGCAAAGCGGCGGTTATAACCCACCATGAAAATCGGTAAACCACGTCGCTTTTCGATAATATCATCTACTGAAGTGTAATCAGTTGGAATATATCCCTTGTCTCTTAAAGCATCCACTACTTGGATTAATTCATTTTGGTTTAATACCAATGGCTTTTCACAAAAGACATGTTTCCCGGCTTTAATCCCTTGGATAACCTGACTTGCATGATGGTGATGCCGAGTTAAGATCACGATGGTATTGATCGATTCATCTTGATACAACAGATCTGGTTGAGAGGCTGCATAACGAAAACGGTATTTTTGTGCAGCCTGCTGCGCAGAAACTCCACTAGCCGAGGCAATCCCTACTAACTCAACCAGTCCCACCCTTTTGATAATGGGCAGCAGCACCAACGAAGCGTAATTTCCCGCTCCTAAAACACCTACGCGTATTTGTTTATCTGATTTCGTTCCATAATGGAGAGTTACTTTGTTAATCGGCAAAGCAGCGCTTTCCGTCTCACTATCTCCATTTGGGTAGATAAATAAAACACCTAAAAATGGTTCTGCTAATTTACCGGAGATCAACTGATATGCTCGACTGGCTTGATCTAGTGTAAAGCGATGTGTGATGAGCGGCTTAACATCAATCTTGTTCTCTGCGAGTAAATCCACAAATGCGGATAAATTCCTCCCCTCCGTCCACCGCACATACCCAATCGGATAATCGATTCCTTTTTCCTCATAGGTTGGATCATAGCGGCCTGGTCCATAAGATCGAGAATTGATAAATTGCAGCTCTTTTTCGTAATAAAGCTTACGCGGGATAGTCTGCCCCACCGCCCCAGCTGCGACTACCACCGCGCGATCGCGCGCAAGCTCTCCAGCAAGTTCTACCGGTTCATTTGTCGCCGTATCAGCGGCAATGAGCACAGCATCGAACCCCATTCCTCTCGTTAACGTAGCTTTTAATTCCTTTGCTCGTTCAGGCACGACCGCGTCGAGCTCAAGTTGTTTTGCCCGCTCTATTCGCTCTGGATTGATTTCAATACCAAGGACTTTGCAACCAGCCGCTTTAGCAAGCGCAGCAGCTAAAAATCCTACAAGCCCCAATCCAATAATCGCTATCGATTCCCCCAGTTGAACTTGCGTCAAACGAAAAGCGTGCATCGCAATGGCACCTAGGGTGGAAAAAGCTGCGGATTCATCATCCACATTATCGGGAAGAGGGGTTAACAAGTTGCGAGGGATTACCGCATATTCTGCATGCACCGCGTAATTTCCGCCCGCACATGCCACCCTCTGCCCTATCTCCAACCCTGTCACCCCTGGTCCAATTTTCACAATTTTACCGGATGAGGAATACCCCAATTTCATGGGCTGGTCAAGGCGCTGGAATGCCATTTCGAGTGTGGAGACGATTCCCTCCCGAAGTGCCTTATCCAATAATTGCTGAGCCAGATCAGGCCGGCTGCGGACTTTTCCGATCAAATTTTTTTCCGCAAAATCAACCAACATGCGTTCTGTCCCAGCGGAAACAAGCGAGGCGCTCGTTTTGATGAGTACCTGCCCTACCCCGGGTTGTGGAATGGGTACATCAATTACTTCTGTGACGCCGCTGCGGATATTTTGTACAACTTGCTTCATCGCGATCTCATTTCTCAGAAATCAAACGTTCCAGCGCAGCGAGATTGAGCAAAGCTTTAGGAACAAAGGAACGTACGGAAACATATTCCTGTTCTTTACCGGATTGCGGATCCGACTCAGAACAATGTGCATTGTCACCCGCAGGTCCTAAGCCATCCAGGGTCGGAAAATTTTCCCATAAAAAATTACCATCACTCAATCCGCCGCGTTGTTCGGAAATCACTTTCATCCCTAATTGATTGGCAGTATCTTGCCAAAGGGTGAATAATCTTTGAGTAGCTGAATTGACTGGCCATGGTTTGGTTTTTTCGAGGATTTCAATTTCAATCGTGCAAGGAAAACCATCCTGACTATGAATTGTGGAATAGTTCGTCAGTGCCGTTATTCTCTCTATCCCTTTATCAAAGATCTCCGGAGAGAAAGCGCGCATTTCCACTTCAGCTTCCGCAAAATGCGGCACTCGATTTACAACCGTTCCGCCATGTACGGTACCGACATTAAAGGTAATTTGATTGGTGTAATCCGTGAGATCAGCAATGGCGGGGATGATGTTCGCCAGCTGAAGGATCGCATTCGCGCCTAAATGATGATTATTGCCAGAATGAGCAGAACGGCCAAATGCTTTTACTTTGAAATAGGCGCGCCCTTTGCGGGAAACCACCATTTTAAACTGATCTGCTTCAATGTTGCCGGCTTCAAAAATCAAACAAGCCAGGGTGTTTTTGGGTAATTTTTGCAAACAAGCCGCACTGAAATCAAGCGAGAGAACCTCTTCGCTAGCGTTGAAACATAACTGCCAGTTCACAGAGTCATATAAGCTGGGTTTGAATTTTTGCAACATATCTAAAACGATTAGCATCATCACAGTTCCCCCCTTGATATCAATTGTCCCTGGCCCGTAGATTCGATTACCTTCCACTCGCCAATGAAATTGATTTTTCTGCTCCTCTTCCGCAGCATACACAGTATCGAGGTGGGAAATCAACGCAACGGTTGGCGAGATATTTTTTCCACCGTTCGATCTTGCGCCTCGGAATAAAAACAAATGGTTACCAAAGTTTGGGTTAGTTGAAGGAACAACACTCGGCTCAAAACCTAAGTGAGAAAATATCTCCGCGGTCAAAGCTCCCACCCGGTTCACCCCATCTCTGTTGGCGGTGAAACTATTGATTTCCACCAGTTGGTGAAGGATATCTAAATAGTTATCCAGTGTGCTGGTTAATTCATGGTGTATTTCTGCTAATTCATTCTGGTTCATTGTATTTCATTATCCTGACATTTATTATAAACGGATATTCCTGGATTGGATTTGTTTCGATATAATAAAGAATAGTTGAATCCAAGCCATGAAACCTTTTCCATCCACAAGAATGTGTTTCAATGATGATTATACCTTTTTCGTATTAGAGGTTGCTTTACATAAACTGAAATCCGCAAACCATTTCTAATAAATAATTAATATACAATATTTAGACATAACATTGACATAAATGGAGTGTAATAGTATTATTTAATAAATTATTTCAAAAGGTGGTCTATGGCTTTCTATTTAGCTTTTCAAGAAATTAATCGCTATCGCGGTCGCTTTCTCCTGTTTAGTTTAGTTATCGCGTTAATTACGACCTTGGTTTTATTTATTGCCGCACTTGCGCAAGGACTATCCAATGCGAGCAATCAATATTTAGAAAAGTTAGATGCCGATTTAATCGTCTTTCAAAAAAATGTCAACCTCTCGGTTAGTGCTAGCCGATTATCCCTCGACAAAGTACGAGCAGTGCGGCGCGTAGCAGGTGTAGCAGAAGTCGGACCAATTGGTGTTTCCAACGGAACAATCATAACCGACTCTACTAATCCAAAAGTGGATGTCTCTCTTATCGGGTTACAACCAGAAACTCTTGGCATGCCTCCTGTTAAAATTGGGAACTCCTTTCATGCTTCCCGTGGAAACATTGCGGTAATCGATGCAAATCTCGTTAATAAAACGGGGTTAAAAGTCGGCGATAAAATGATCATCAAGACCATTATCGGTACGAAAGAGGAATACAATATGGTTGAAGTCATTGGCATCACGGACGAGCGCCAATTTTTATACGCTCCTGCAGTGTTTCTCCCCTTTGAGACATGGGACAATATTCGCCCCCAGGCTAGTCAAAATATTCCCGGTTCCTCGGGAATCACCAATGTCATAGCAGTTAAATTAAACAACCCAGAACAAATCTCCGCAGTGGCAAAACAAATTGAAGACCAGGTTCAAGATGTAGAAGTGGTCGACATTAAAACCGCGTATGAAGCCTCCCCTGGATATAAAGCCCAACAATCAACCTTAGATACTCAACGGGGATTTAGTTTATTGGTAGGCATCTTAGTAATCGGAGGCTTTTTTCAAATTCAAACTCTCCAAAAAATACCTCAAATCGGGGTGCTCAAAGCAATCGGCACATCTAATCTGGATGTTGCCTTGATTGTGATACTGCAAATTATTATTGTGACGATTGTTGGCGTTGCATTAGGAACGATTGTAACCTTGGGGTTGTCTTTCTTACTTCCAAAAGGCATCCCTGTCGTATTCACCGGCAGTAGCGCACTGGTTGCGGTCATTTCCCTGTTGTTTATTGGGCCTATAGGGGGAATGGTAGCTGTCCGTTCTGCGTTACAAGTAGAGCCGTTATCCGCATTGAGTCGAAATTAAATTATAAAAGAGATACAACATGGAAACAATTTTAGATACAAGCTCTTTAAGTAAACACTATAAAAGCGGTAACAGTGAAGTTATTGCTGTAAATAACGTCTCCTTTCAAGTCTCAAAAGGCGAATTTGTTGCAATGGTCGGACCATCTGGATCAGGGAAAACCACCACAATGGCTCTTTTAGCAGGTTTGTTAAAGCCAACCACAGGAAAAATTGTGATAGAAGGAACAGATTTAGTCCAATTAAATGATGCAGAACGGACGAATTTCCGTAAGCAAAAAATAGGATTCACTTTCCAATCAAATAATTTAGTCCCTTATCTTAACGCATTGGAAAATGTCGAATTAATGTTACGCTTGAACAAGCGCTATAATTCACAAACCGCCGAGATGGCAAAGGGGTTACTTGTTCGGTTAGGCCTTGAAGAGCGGCTTAACAATTTCCCAGCCCAATTATCTGGCGGTGAACAACAACGAGTGGCGATTGCCCGAGCGCTTATTCACCAACCAGCAATTGTCCTGGCCGATGAACCTACTGCTGCGTTGGATTCAGATCGCGCTTATCAAGTGGTTGAAATACTTTCCAATTTAATCCATGAACAAAACCTAACCGCCATCATGGTTACCCATGATTTACGGATGATTGAATATGTAGATCGGGTGATCCAAATGCGTGATGGCAAAATCGTCAACATCATCTCGGATCGAGAGGAAATTAAAAAATTAGTCCTCATCGGGAAACAGGAGATCGGTGATGGCATCCCGCTCGAAGAAATGGAAAACAGTACGGCAAATCCTGGTTTATCACCGAAACTTGCATTTGGCTAGTTGACGAGACGTTAAATTGAGTCTATCGGATAAAGGAATGGTCTATTTCAGAAAAACGACCGCGTTGCACCACTCTTCCTCTGTCCATGACGATAATCTCATCCAACGCATCAAAACCCCAATAGAGGTGGCTGACGATGAGGAGGGTTTTCCCTGCACACCAGTGGAGGATATTTTGTAATACCAGTCTTGCGGTGGTTTCATCCAACTGCGCAAATGGTTCGTCGAAGATATAAACGGGCGCGTCGCGTAATAAAGTCCTTGCAATTAATACCCTTTTACGCTCTCCGCCACTTAATTGTTTTCCTTGTTCGCCTATAACGGTGTTTAATCCATCTGGCAAGGAATTAACCAATTCCTCTAAACAGGCAGCCTTAAGAACTGCCTCAACTTGAGATTTGGATGCATGTGGATTAAGTAAACAAAGATTGCTCTCTAATGTGTCATGGAAGAAAAAGTCATCTTGTCCGCTGGAGGATATATTTCGCCGCAAAGAAACCAAATCGATGTTATTCAATTCTCGTCCGTTTACCAAGATTTCACCTTGTTGGGCTGGGTATAACCCCATCAACAAATTTAATAGGGTCGTTTTTCCTGACCCGCTCGGGCCTATAATTCCGATATGCTTTCCAAACGGAATGACGATATCGATATCTTCGACCGCTGGTGGGAGAGTATTGTGATTGGAAGGTTCTCCATCAATTGGAAATACTTGCTGATAAGAAAAAGTTACCTTTTTAAATTCAAAATCCAACCGAGAATTTTCTTTTATAAATAATTGTTCTACTTCCTTTGGCTTAATCGCTTGGTCAGAAAGCTCAAATAACCTCCCGGCTGCCTGACGGCTGTTCGCCAAAACTTGTCCGGCGTTTGGTAATCCCATAAACGCCTCAAAGGAAACATAGACCGCTAAACCGATACCAGCCAATATTACCCCAGCCAAACGCCCTGAGACCACTTCTGGAATAGCAATCCATAAAATTCCCCACATAGCAAAATAGGCTAAACCATTCATTAGAAAAAACTGTGAACTATTCAACAACCCAAAGTTTAAGTGCGACCGGCCAAATGCGCCTGCTAATTGATGGATGCGCTCTTCAAAGTAAGGAAAACGATGATTGACCAGCAATTCTCCTAAACCCTGAATCAAATTTACCAGCCGAGCATTTAGTTCACCACGTAATTCACTCATCTGAGCGACAAACTTCTCTGAAACCCGTTCGTAAATGAAGGGTAAAACCAGTCCGGCAATTAGAAATAGTATGACTAACAATATGGAGGCAAATGGCAAAATGCGGACAAATGCCAAGGAAATAACGCAACCAACCACAATTGCGGTTAAAAAGGGAGCGATCGCGCGCACATAAAAAGGTTCTAAAGCAGCGATGTCTCCCAATAGTCGACTCATCAAATCCCCACTTGGGTAACTTAGAAAAAGATTAGGCAATAAAGGCTCTAATGCCTGATAGAACCAAACTCGCATGCGGGTTAATAAATCAAGGGTGACGCGGTGAGAAATTAACCTCTCCAGATATCGCCAAACTCCACGGCTGATTCCAAAGAAACGCACTCCAACAATCGCCACCTGCAGGTATGCAATGGAAGGCTGCAGCGCTGCAAAAGAGATGATATACGCAGAGGTGTACATCAAACCAACATTGCTAAGGATTGCTGCAACGCTTAGGATTATTGCCAAAGTAACCCAATTCCATAATGGGAAAAGAAATCTGACCAATCGTAACAAGGGATGCTTCACCAAGGCTGCTGATTCTGACAGATAATCATTTTTGGAAAAGGAGGAAATTTCAAATGTTTCTCCTCCATCTTCAAGCGATTCATCAGATAACCTATCACCTGATTGCTTATTGACCCCAGAAAGTTTATATTCATCGTTTTCCATGAAATTTTTATCTAATCGAAATCGTTTATCCGCTATCTCAGCAACCTGGCTTTGATGAGTGATGATTAAAATAATGCGATTGTCTTTATATCGGATAAGGCTATCGAGAATAGTATCTAAACTTTCCGAATCAATATTGGCGCTTCCCTCATCTAGAATCAACAATGGCGCGTTTTTTAAATATGCGCGTGCGAGAGCTATCCTTTGTGCCTGGCCAGCGCTCAGCCCGACCCCTCCCTCTCCTATGATGGTTTGGTAACCATTTGGTAAAGCGCTGATGAAGGCATGGGCGTTCGCCATTTTCGCTGCCGCGATTACTTTTTCCAGGGGAATATTTGGATTGCCTAAACAAATATTCTCAAAAATTGTTCCATGATAAAAATATGGATTTTGGGGAAGATAAGCAATACAATCCCACCATTCCTTCAAATTAAACGTATCCAGAGATAAATCTCCAACCAAAATTTTCCCGTTCGTCGGGTTGAGAAATCTCAACAATAAGTGAACAAGTGTAGTTTTACCGGAACCGCTTTCCCCCATTAAAACAGTGATTTCACCGGGTTGCAACTTGAAATGAATATCCTCCAAAATAACTCCTCTATCAGGCTGCTGAAAGGTCACTTGCTTAAAAGTAATTCCTTTTTTTAATTCCGTTTGGATTTTTTGTGGAGCAGGAGGAGAAGGATTTATTTCCAAGTCTTTAGCAACAGATGGGTTATCTTCCTGGTTCAGGATGTGGAGGATTCTTTCTCCACTCGAAACCCCGTTCATCCCGGCGTGAAAACGTAAGCCCAATTGACGCAGAGGCAGATAAAATTCCGGCGCAATCACGAGGACAAACAAAGCCTGTTCAAAGGGTATCCAGCCATATAATAAACGCAATCCAACCTGAACAGCGACGACAGCAGTGGATAAGGTCGTTAACAACTCTAAAACAAATGCGGATAAAAAAGTTACTTTAAGGACTTCCAAGGTCGCTTGCCGATAAGCACTCCCTTTTTCTGCCACTTTTTCGACAAAAGAGTCAGTGATGCCAAGGCGTTTTAACATTGGCAATGCCTGAATTGCCTCTAGTAAAAAAGCACTGAGAATACTCAATTTTTTCCATTGCCGATGAGTTTGTTGATTGGCAACTTCTCCAATCAAGCGCATAAATACGGGAATCAGTGGGCCAGTAATTAAAAAAACCACACCACTAAGTGGGTCAATGATAAATACCGCTATCAAAATCAATGGCGGAACAAAACCCGCCAAAAATACTTGGGGAATATATTGCCCAAAATAGGCTTCCAAAGCATCAACACCATCTAAATACGTCTGTGATAGTTCTCCGGCTGCTTCTTTGTTCCGTTGTAAAAAATCCATTTTGGGTAAAACAGCGGTTAGTTTTTTGCGCAGCTCTAATTTTAGATGAAAAGCACCGATGGATGAAAAAACTTCTTGTCCCCCCAATAAACAAGCACGCAAGAGCATCACCCCTAACAGGATCACCAGGATTCCCCCAACTTTTTCTAAACCAAAATGGTCTAAAAAAACTTGCCCAATGATTTGGCTAAAAATGCGCGCTTGCCAAATAGAAATAGCACCTCCTGCGATGCCAAGCAAAGCAGCCAGACCAAAATACCAACGCTGTGCCCAGCCCAATCGCAGGAGGTTTTTACTCAGCAACATTAATAGGTTAATTCTTCTGGTTTAGCGGTTATTCGCTTGCGGAATACCCAATAAGACCATCCTTGATAGAGCAACACAATTGGTACAAAGATTACAGCGATGATCGTCATCACTTTGAGGGTATAAGGACTGGATGATGCGTTCTGGATTGTTAGACTCCATTGCGGATTCAAACTAGATACCATCACGCGCGGGAAAAGGATTACAAAATCGGTGATGATTTGAAACGCAATTGCCACAGCAGCGAGCACAAATGCCCAACCAATGCGTTTTTGTTTGAGCATCCAGCCACTAATTAGGAGAGCCACAAAGCCAAGGACTGCAATCAAACTTAGTCCAAAACCTAATTTGGATAAAATATCCGTATAGATATAGGTGGCTGCAATGAATACAAGCAGCACTAACACAGTCGGTAAGAATAAACTATTGGCAGCCTTTTCTGCTTTCCCTTGCATTTCACCCGACGTTTTTAAGTTAATAAACAGGGCGCCATAATATGCAAACAACAAAACTGCCATCACTCCGCCGATCAATCCATAAGGGTTGAGTAATGTAAAAAACGTACCAACGTAATTCATGTTTTGATCGATTGGTACCCCTTTAACCAAATTGGCAAAGGCAACACCGAACAATAACGCCGGCAGGAAACTGCCGATAAAGATACACCAATCCCAAATCGTTCTCCAGGTTGGGTTTTCATCTTTGCTGCGAAACTCAAAAGCGACACCGCGCACAATCAGTGCCAGTAAAAGCAAGAACAAAGCTAAATAAAAACCGCTAAAAAACGTGGCATACCAGTGGGGAAAAGCCGCAAAAGTAGCCCCACCGGCGGTCAATAACCAAACCTCATTCCCATCCCAATGAGGACCAATGGTATTAATAATCAAGCGGCGCAGTTGATCTTGTTTTCCTGCATTTTTGTCTTTACCTAAAAAGGGTAATAACATCCCAACCCCAAAATCGAATCCTTCCAGTAAAAAGAAACCTAAATATAAAACCGCGATCAGAATGAACCAAATTGTATTGAGACTCATTTCGCCCTCCAATCCAAAATTAATAACTGTTTGCTGTGGAACGCACCTTTTTCCCTTTTGAGGTAGGTGCTAAATTCAATCCTTCTGGGCCGGCAACGGCAAATTTTTTCAGCAAGTAAATGTCGGCAATCATCAAAACAGCATACACTAATGTATACACAATCAAGGTGAACAAGACAGAAGAAGCGCTAACTGTGGGAGAGATGGCATCTTCGATTTTCATCAAACCATAAACGACCCAAGGATACCGCCCCATTTCTGTCAGCAGCCAGCCGCAGGTGTTGGTGATATAAGGCAAAATAATTGCCCAGATAAAAACCACCCAATATATCTTGGGATGGTTATATTTTTTTCCAAGCGCAATATACAGCGCATATAAAGCCAGCAACCCCATCAATGTTCCAACACCCACCATGATGCGGAATGTCCAAAAAGCAACTCCAACAGGGGGTATGTAATTTCCGGGTCCAAATTTCTGAGTAAATTCATTTTGTAAATCAATGATGCCCTTTACCTCTCCGCTGGGTTTGTTATAAGCAAGGATACTCAATGCGTAGGGTATTTCAATGGAAAAAGTATTGCGCTGATTTTTGGTGTCGATCAACGCAACCAGGGAAAACGGGGCAGGGTCTTTGGATTCCCATAATGCCTCAGCCGCTGCCATTTTCATGGGCTGTGAGCGAACCATCTCCTGACCCTGAATATGGCCAAAGAGACCAGTCAACACAATCGCGACGGCACCAAAGATGGCTGCGATTTGAAAGGATCGTTGAAAGAATTCAACCTGTTTCTTCCGCAGCAAGAAATAAGCACTGATCCCTAAAACAAAAAACGCTGCAGTGGAAAATCCGCCCAGTACGGTATGAGGGAATTGCACCCAAACATTGCGATTGAAGAGGAGGGCAAAGAAGTCCGTCATTTCTGCCCTGCCATTGCGCAAGGTGAATCCAACCGGCTCTTGCATAAATGAATTAGCGATCAGGATCCATAATGCCGATAAATTGGAGCCAATGGCTACCAACCAAATCGCTAACGCATGGACACCTTTAGATAATCTTTCCCAGCCAAAGATCCAGATGCCCAAAAAAGTCGATTCCAAGAAAAAGGCGAGCAGCGCTTCAATCGCAAGAGGCGCACCAAAAATGTCGCCCACAAAACGGGAGTATTCTGACCAGTTCATCCCGAACTGAAATTCCTGGACAATGCCGGTGACCACACCCATAGCAAAGTTAATGAGGAATAGCTTTCCCCAATACTTTGCCATCTCTTTATACACTTCTTTTCCCGTTCTTAGGTACGCCGTTTCCATGATGGCGACCAACACGGATAGACCTAAGGTCAGTGGGACAAAAAAGAAGTGATACACGGTAGTGATTGCAAATTGCAGCCGAGCAAAAAGAATAGCATTCATAAAAACCTCCTATAGAAAATATAGATAGAAAATTCTTTATTTGTCATCCTTATACAAAACCAAAGAATCTAAATGATGCGCTTCTGCAGCCAACTTATCTAAAGTGGTATTTTCTAATTCTTCGATGAGCATTCTTTGGATATGTGCCCAATGTGAATTTACCGGGCATCCTTCACTCAGCGGACACTCTTCAGGGGATGCTACACATTCCGAGATGACCAATGGTCCTTCAAGTGCCTCCCATACTATCCGTAAATTAATTTGGGACGGGGAACGTGCCAATTGCAATCCCCCGCGTGGACCTGGGTAGGTTTCGATTAACTGCGCTTTTGAGAGATCAGCGATGATGCGTAATAAAAATGCCCGTGGAATCAACATTGTTTTTTGGATAAACTGGGTTGACAAACGAGTTCCTTGAGGCTGTTTGGCAAGTGCCAACAGAACCCGAATGGCATAATCTGTCCTGCGATTAATTCGCATCATCCGTTATAACCTTTTCGAATTATTGCTTACATTTATTGTCAATATTTACTATTATTGTAAAGAATTTTCGACTCCAATACAATGGTTATTTGTCATCATCTATTTGTGACATTTTTCGTTAAATCATGCGCGCCAAAAACCACGCCGTAATGGTCTTACATCTTCAGCAGTTAAGAATGCTTCCTCGTCAACCTCGCGGATCATTTCTTCAACCGCTTTAGCATTCTTCCGTAACACGCTTACAACGATGAGACTAACTGTGCCATCTTTTCCGCGCGCCGGTATTTCTGTGACTGCATATCCTGATTCGCGCAATTTTTCCGAAATGGCTGCACCACGCCTCGAACTAATGATGCGCAAGTGGACATGTCCAATTGCCAAGCGCTCTTCGATCATAATGCCAACGACATTCCCAGTTGCAAATCCAGCTGCATAGCCGATCATATTCAATGGGTTATCCAGATGACTCAGTACCGTGCTGATCGCCATTACAAAGATCGCCGATTGAAAAAAACCAAAAACCCAAGCAATCGACTTCTTTCCGCGCATGACCACCAATACCCGAAGGGTATCCAGTGTCATATCACAAACTCGCATGAAGAAAATTAAACCTGCACCAGTCCAGGCATGAATGTTTAATAAATAATCCATATCATTCTTTCATTTTGTTTTTTTACTGTGTTCCCGAACACTCACTTGTTTATTCATCATCACCGGTTTATATAACCGTTCTAGATATTCTTTGACCATGCGCCGCATCACAAATTGGGGTACGATAGTGCGCAGCGCATCTTTGCACATAAACAACCAGTCCCCCGGTAAATCATCCGAAGTACGCCTCCGGTAATATAAGGGGATAATTTCATTTTCTAAAATCTCGTACAAACTTCTTGAATCGGCTTCATCTTGGGCTTCTGGATCTTGGTAATCGATATCTTCTCCAATCGCCCAACCATTTTGTCCATTATATCCTTCTCGCCACCAACCATCATACACAGAACAGTTTAACACACCATTCAATGCAGCTTTCATCCCTGAAGTCCCCGACGCTTCGTTAGGCCTCCGGGGAGTATTTAACCAAACATCTACCCCTTGGATCAAATAGCGCGCCAAATTCAGGTCATAATCTTCTAAGAAAACCACCCTCCCGGCTGTATCTGCTCTTTTAGCAAAACGGTAGATCTCCTGAATGAGTTGTTTCCCCCCTTCATGATCCGGATGAGATTTTCCAGCAAAAATAATTTGCACAGGCATTTCCTGCCTGCTAATCAGGCGGAGCAAACGATCCGGGTCCCGCAAGAGTAAATTTGCTCGTTTATAAGGTGCAAATCGGCGCGCAAAACCGATGGTTAGCGCATAAGGATCCAGTAAAACGCCTGAAGCGATAACCTGCACCGGATGAACATTCCCTTTCTGCCAAAGGTTACGTGCTCGTTCACGAATATAATAAGCCAGCTTGCGTTTTAGATGACGGTGCACATCCCATAGCACCTGGTCAGGTATATTCATCACCTGTTCCCAGAGTTCAAAATCATCTTGTCTATCCAACCAACCATTACCAAGGTATTCATCAAATAAATAGCGCATTCGCCGAGCCAGCCAGGTGCTCAAATGCACCCCATTGGTAATATGTGTAATCGGCACATCCCTCTCACTCCTATCAGGCCAAAGGAAATGCCACATCTTTCGGCTCACTTGCCCATGTAATTCAGAAACGGCATTCCGCCCATCAGAAAGTTTCAAGGCGAGCACCGGCATACTGAACATATCTCCCCAACTGGTTGCATGCCGCCCTAGATCAATAAACTGTTCACGGTCTAATCCCAATTCTGGCCATATATGGGACAGATATTTATCGACCAACCAAAGCGGAAACTCATCGTTCCCGGCTGGTACGGGTGTATGGGTTGTAAAGATATTGGATTCCCGCACAATTTTCATGGCATCTTCAACGGTTTTCCCGGCCGCGACCATTTCGCGCATCCGTTCCAACACCAAAAAAGCAGAGTGTCCCTCGTTCATGTGCCACACACTCGGGTTGTATCCCAACACACGCAAAGCCCGAACACCTCCAATCCCTAATAGCAGTTCTTGGGAGATACGCATCTCCAAATCACCACTATACAGACGGGCAGTCAAAGAGCGGTCACTAGCTGAATTGGTTTCGATGTTCGTATCTAACAGGTATACCGGAACACGCCCGACATGGATTTCCCATAAGCGCGCCTGCACTTCGCGGCCGGGTAATTCGACACAGATCGTTTCCGGCTCACCATCTTCTGTTAATACCGGCAGCACCGGTAATTCATCAAATTCTTGGCGTGAATAGGTTGCTTCTTGCCAGCCATCTTCCGTGATCCGTTGGGTGAAATACCCTTCCGTATAGAAAAAGCCAACCGCTACAAAAGGTAACCCTAAATCACTGGCTTCCTTGACATGATCGCCAGACAATATACCCAACCCGCCTGCATAAATCGGCAGGGTTTCATGTAAACCAAACTCCATCGAGAAATAAGCAATCGGACGGTTACGCAATTCGGGATACGTTGTCGCAAACCAGGTGTCTTTCCGGGTGCAATAAGCATCAAATTCACTTAATATTCGGTCGTAATCTTCTAAATAAAAACGATTTTGTACTGCGGCATTGATCTTTGCCCGTTCTACTAAACGTAAAAATCGAATCGGATTATGGGAGGTTTTCTCCCACAGCAAGGGATCAATCCGCAAAAACAAGCGCATCGCATCCGGATTCCAAGTCCACCAAAGGTTATAAGCTAATTCTGCTAACCGCTCAATTCGTCTAGGAAGTGTGAAACGGTTAGGATGTTTTGAACGAAATATCTCGATCATAAACTTCCTTTTCTTTTTTATTGATATTTAATAATATTACCACTATCTATGTTATTCTCACAACCCATACTACCTGGGATTTATACCTGTTCTTTTTCGGTTTAATTATTTTTATCAATAGAAAAGACTAATCTTAGCTATCCATTGAGTCACTGAATTTGCTAGAATAGTTTCTCATCCAGTATATTTATTCAGGAATCCTTATCCTATTGTGAAATAAATATTTTCTCTGAATAGATCGGAGTATAATAATTTTATATCAGCCCGCTGCAAATTGATAAATTGCTTTAATGACGATAATCTAGCATCATGACGAAAAAAATCCAGTTGTTTATCACGTGCCTCATTGATACCTTATATCCCCAAGTCGGAATCGATGTCGTAGAAGTATTACAACGCGCCGGTGTGGAAGTGGCTTGTCCCGCTGGTCAAACTTGCTGTGGTCAACCCGCCTTCAATGCCGGGCTGCGCCAAGAGGCAAAAACAATCGCCCAACACACCATCGCTGTTTTTGAAAAAACCGAAGGGGATGTTGTCATTCCATCTGGATCCTGTTGTGCTATGATCCGCAATCATTATGGCGAGTTATTTGAGGATGACCCCGCCTGGAAGGCACGGGCAGAAAACTTTGCCCAGCGTTGTTATGAGTTTTCCGAATATTTAGTGGATATTTTAAATATAACAGAGCTCGAATCATCATATTCGGGTAAGATTACCTACCATCCTTCCTGTCATCTTTTACGCGAACTTGGGGTGAATAAGCAACCTTTAAAGCTCCTCGAAATGGTAAAAGGCGCTGAATTAGTCCCATTACCGAATGCAGAAGAATGCTGTGGTTTTGGCGGAGTCTTTTCGGTTGAACATCCACAACTTTCCAATGCTTTTTTGGAACGCAAATTAGCAAATATTGAAGCAAGCGGCGCTGATATCGTGGTAGCCTGTGACGCTGGTTGCATCACAAATATCAACGGTGGATTTTCACACCGTCTGCAACCCACAAAGGCTGTTCACCTCGCCCAAATACTGAATCAACATAACCCCCCTTCTGAATAAACCTCAACCTCTATTTTATGCCTACTCCTTTTTACCAAAAGATTGACCAAGCATTGTCCGACTCCAATTTACAAGCCGCCTTGGATGCGAATGCAGAACGGCGGATAAATGCCCGGGTCACTGCATTTACTTCGCTCACCGAGGATTTATCTATCCTGCGCCAGCGCGCCCATAACGTGCGCTTGAATACGATTGAACATCTCGATTATTACCTGGCAACCTTTCGCAAGAAAGCGCTCGAAAATGGATTTATCATCCATCATGCAACGAATGGAGACGAAGCAATTCGGATTATCTTGGAAATCGCCCGGGAAAATCAAGCCCAATTAATTGCAAAATCCAAGTCGATGGTCAGCGAGGAAATTGAATTAAACAAAGCCCTCGAAAACGCGGGAATAAAAGTCGTTGAAACCGATCTCGGTGAATATATCGTCCAGATCCGTGGCGAAGCCCCTGCGCATATCATCACCCCAGCGGTACACTTGCGCCGTGCAGATGTAGCAAAAACATTCCACGAATTACTCGGCATCCCATACACCGAGGACGTCGCAGATTTAACGAAAGCAGCCCGTCAAGTTTTGCGGCAAGTCTTTCTCGATGCCGACATTGGAATCAGTGGTGTCAACTTTGGGGTTGCAGAAAGCGGATTGATTTGCGTGCTCACTAATGAAGGCAATGGAAGAATGGTAACCACTTTACCCAAAGTGCACATCGCTCTGATGGGCATTGAGCGCCTTGTCCCCACCATGGAAGATCTCTCGTTAATGTTGTCCTTACTCCCCCGTTCAGCAACCGGTCAAAAGATCACCGTTTACACCAGCTTAATTCGGGCACCAAGACAATCCACTGAAATTGACGGCAGTCTGGAGCGCCATATTATCCTCATTGACAATGGACGATCGGCTATGCGCCAATCCCCTCTTTCCGAAGCATTGTTATGCATTCGTTGTGGCGCTTGTCTTAACGCCTGCCCGGTTTTTCGCGAAATCGGCGGTCATGCCTATGTCAGTCGCAATGGAGTACACACTCCCTATCCCGGGCCAATCGGCTCCGTTGTATCCACCCCCTTATTTGGATACCATGAATTTGGGCACCTTGCCAGGGCATCGAGCTTATGTGGAGCATGTCGGGAAGCCTGTCCAGTTGACATTAATTTGCCCGATTTATTATTACGAATCCGAGCAGGAAAAGTGAGTAATGAGAAAGCCGAAAAGCCCAATCCGCCAGAGATCCTTAAATGGGGACTAAAAGGTTTTGCCTTCGTGGCATCTCATGCGCACCTGTTTAACCTTGCTCAAAAGGGCATGCGCTTGTTAACCAGCATGATCTCACCTAACAGCCAGTGGCTACGCATCCCAGCTTGGACTGGCTGGGGCTATGGAAAAGATTTTCCTCGCCCTGCCACGCAAACTTTTCAAGATATATGGAAAAAACAATCTCCTCAGATTAATCATACGGCTTCGATTAATCCAACAACCAAAACGATCTCTCATCTCGATGACCCTTCGGAAAAACTGGATAATAAAAACGCTCACCCTACTCCACCCGCTGACCTTATTCATCAATTTTCGCGAGAGCTAACGGCATTGGGCGGTGTGGTTCACATTTGCCAGCCCGAAGCCCTTGCATCCGAAATCGAATCGTATTTAGATCCAGAGTTAAACATTTTGTATCTTAGTCAGCAGGCACATCAAGAATTGCGATCCTTATTGGGAGAGGTCTGGTTAGAAAAACATGCTCGCCAATACACAAAAATCAACCCTGACCTACCCAGCATTATGACCACTGCGGTCGCTGCCTGCGCAGAAACCGGATCATTGCTTATCTGTTCCCATCCGGAATCCCCTCTAACCGCATCTCTATTACCGGCTACCCATTTCGTTATCTTGCATCAAGATCAAATCGTCCCAACCTTATCCGATTTGCTTCATCATCCTCGTATCCAGGAAGCAAGTAGTTCGGTATTGATTAGTGGGCCATCTCGTACCGCTGATATTGAGATGACTCTAACCATTGGTGTCCATGGGCCAGCCCAACTTGTTGTCTTTTTATTGGTGAATAACCAGTGATGATTCCACACCTTTATTATGATATTTGTCAATTGACAAAGTGAATGGCGTCGATTACGCTAATCGCTGGAGTATAATCCAGCAAGAAATTATCTTACAAAGGAGAAAAAACTATGGCAATGAAGATTACCGAAGATTGTATCGCTTGTGGTGCTTGTCTACCCGAGTGCCCGACCGAATCAATAAGCGAAGGCGATACTATTTACGTCATCAACCCGGATACCTGTGTTGAATGTGTCGGCCATTACGACTCACCCCAATGTGTATCCGTTTGCCCGGTTGATTGTATTGTCAAAGCAGATTAAGCAGAGTAAGTATCCTGTAAGGGTAGGTTTCTGAGTTTACAGTACGCATATCTCATCCAGAGAACACCTACCCTTAAGCTATCTCTGTAAGCGGCCAATTTGGATTGACATCCACATTGAGATCATCTCGTTTGCCAGCTAAGAAACGGTAATATCCAACTGCGGCAACCATTGCCGCATTGTCGGTACACAATTCCATAGGTGGGATATACAAAGGGATGCTTGCACGTTTCGCGAAAGTTTCTCGTAAACATTGGTTTGCAGAAACACCACCCGCTACCAATATACTTTTCGCCTGAAATTCACGGGCTGCCCGTATGGTTTTTTCCACTAAAACTTCCACCACTGCGCTTTGAAAGCTTGCCGCTAAATCTGCCACTGGTAAGGAGCTCTGGAATCGTTCTAACTTCCGTACTTCTCTTAACACTGCTGTTTTCAAACCGCTAAATGAAAAATTCCAACTTCCCTCTAACCAGGCGCGTGGAAAATGAAAAGCATCTGGATTACCTTTTTTCGCGGCTTCTTGAATGGAAGGACCGCCAGGGTAGGATAATTTGAGTAAACGAGCCACTTTGTCAAAGGCTTCACCAGCTGCGTCATCTAATGTCATCCCAAGTGATTGATATTGCAAAATATCCCTCATTAACACCAATTCAGTGTGTCCACCTGATACGATTAAACCGACCATTGGATAAAGCGGAGAGACCGCCAATTCCGTTGACCGTTCCGCTAACCCAACCGAATAGAGATGTGCCTCAAGATGATTAATTCCAATGAGTGGTTTTCCACTCGCTATTGCCAAACCTTTGGCTACATTCAATCCAATTACCAACGAACCAGCTAATCCTGGGCCACGTGTGACGGCAATAGCATCGATATCTTGGATATCTAAATGCGCTCGTTTTAAAGCCTGGTCGACTACTGGATAAATTGTCAAGATATGTTGCCGTGAAGCAACTTCCGGAAAAACTCCCCCATATTGGGCGTGGATATCCACCTGTGAAGCAACAATATTGGATAAGATGATTCGTCCATTTTCTACAACTGCTGCAGCGGTCTCATCGCAGGAAGTTTCTATTCCGAGAATTCGTAACGGTTGTTGAGTTGGCATGGTCAAAATAAATTATATGTCCGCGAAATATACAAGGCTTGCATAAATCAACGGATCAGACTTTCTTCATAGGTAAAACCAGATCCATCGGATAAGGGGCAACGAGCTCAATTTTGCCGTCCTCAGTCACCATATAAGTATCCTCTAACCTCACTCCCATTCCTTTTTCAGGATAGTATAGCCCTGGTTCGATCGTAAACACCATACCGGGTTGGATGACATCATTGGCATCTGCATTCCGCCCAAACCAGGGTTTCTCATGGACATGCAACCCGACTCCATGACCCAAGCTATGCACATAACCATTTTCCGTTTTGGGGTTGGATTGCACCGTTGTGTGACCACGGCTCTCAAAGAAATCACATGTCATTTTCTGGTATTGCGGGCAAGCTGCGCCAACCTTGAGTTCTCCCGTCACCAACTGATAGACATCCCAGACATCTTGATAAAGTTTCAATGCTTCATCTGGTGCATAGCCAAGGCACCAGGTGCGGGTGAAATCATAATAATAACCACCATATAATTCACAAGGGAAAATGTCAAAAACAATGGTCTTCCCTAATTCAATGGGCATATCGTCCAAACCAGAACTATGCGGGATGGCGGCATCCCTCCCTTGAGCAAATATAGTCCCTTCCGGGTTCTCTGCATTGCGCTCCGCAAGCCAGAGATTGATTTTCTTTTTGACATCCCCAATCAATAACGGTGTGCCATCGCTTTTGACGAGAGTTTGTTTGCTCACCCTTTGACTGGTCAGAAAATCCGCCACCATACTAACTACTTCAGTTGTGATTTTCCCCATTTTTCGGATTCGTTCCAGTTCAAGATCATCCTTGGTCGCCATGGCAAGCAATAATAATGATTGTTCTTCCTCGCTGATGATTTCCAAATCTGGCAAGAAACGGTTTAATTCTCGAAAAGTAGCATAAGCACTACCCGCATCAATCATCCCATAAAGAGCAATCCTGCCATGAGTGATTCCCTGATCCGCTAACATACGCTGATAACGGGCTGCCCGGGCTTGAACAGGCTTGCTTTTGTATTGTTCTAACTGTTGGTTTATTTGTAACGCCTCATAGGATAATACCTTCAAACCACTTCTAGCTGCTTCTTCCCCCTCCATCATTGAAGCATAATACAAAACCGGCTCCTGGTGAACGACTTTGATTAATTCTGCTTGGGTAAGGTGAACACCGCCAGTAAAATAGGTCATGGCTGGATTATGCTGTGCTGATCCGCAAACGAACAACGCATCGATTTGGTGTTCCAACATAAGCCGGTCTATATCTTTTTTCATTGTACTTTCCTTCCTAGCGACAAACTATTTACTCAATTTGCGGATAGCATTCAGCAATATCTCTTCTTCTTCAGGAAAGATCGTCCGCGGGTCAAACACGATTTGGTCGTTCTGTGCACGAGCCACAATGGGGGGATTATACTCTCGCAAGGCTTTCAAAAAGCGAGTTGTGCTTTTCGGCTTGATGGCTAACAAGTAAGTGGGCATGGTCTCACCGGGTAAACTCCCGCCGCCAATCGTGCTTTCTCCTTCGATGACATCACAAGCAATCCCTGTCTCTTGTAAAGCTTTTTGCCAATCTACCGCCTTCTGGTGGATGGTTTCCAGTGGCAGCGAGATCATGCGCCAGACCGGAATAGCTTTCTCAGCTTCTTCCTTAACATAATGAAGCAGAGTAGCGGTCAATGCTGCTAAAGCCATTTTATCTGCCCGGATCGCCCGCGCTAATGGATGACGCCGTAGTTTTTCCACTAATTCCTTTTTCCCCACAATAATCCCTGCCTGTGGTCCCCCCAATAATTTATCTCCAGAAAAACAAACCAAATCTGCACCATCCCGTAATGATTCCTGTACCATCGGTTCATGAGCTAAACCGTACCGGGCAGAATCCAGTAAAGTTCCAGAACCTAAATCATCCACCAAAGGAACCCCATAATTATGCGCCAAAGCGGCAATTTCTTTTCGCTCGGGTTCGCTGGTAAAACCAACGATCTGAAAATTCGACCGATGGGCGATTAGAAAGAGAGCTGGATTTTGCTGCAAAGCCTCCTCATAATCCGATAAATGAACCCGATTGGTGGTGCCTATTTCGAGCAATTTTGCTCCAGATTGTTTCATCACATCCGGAACACGAAAGCCACCACCGATTTCCACAAGCTGTGTGCGAGCAATCACTACATAACGATGAGATGCCAAACCGGCCAACACGAGCATAACCGCAGCAGCATTGTTGTTTACCACTAAGGCTGCTTCAGCGCCCGTCAACTGCGTGAGTAAATTTTCCGCATGAAACAAGCGGCTGCCGCGTTTTCCTCGCCCTAAATCAAACTCAAGATTAGAGTAATGGCAGGCAATTTCTTGAGTGTATTGCATCGCCGTTTTGCTGATTGGCGCCCTTCCAAGGTTGGTATGCAAAACCACCCCCGTGGCATTGATAACCGGAAGCAATGAAGGTTCAACCCATTCATCCAGCAACTCATGAACCTTGAATAATATTTCCTGGGTGTCAGGGAGTAATTGATTGGGTTGATAATTTTGGCGTAATTGTTCTAAATAAAAACGAATGGCATGGACAGTAAGCGATCTGCCATACCATCCAATAAAATCCTGGGCAGTTTCCGTTTGCAGCAGTTTGTCTACAGAAGGCAAAGAACGCAAATCGCTCATTAGCTATGGATTTCTCCCCATTCCAGGATCCCAACGGCTGCGTTCCCTTAAGCGGATTGCCCACTCTATCGCAACGATACAGATTGCAATCAGCACTGCTAAACCAACAGTCAATACTCTCCCTATTTGCAACCAGGCGAGCATGGGAAAATACGCGCCCGCCCACAATGATTCACGAACCACCACCGCCACAGTGGCCGGGGGTTTCCCCGGAAAGCGAAGATGTAGGTAAGCAATCAATGGCATAAAAGTGCCTGAAATGGCAATAACAGCACAAAAGAAAAACAACCAACGCATCCCAAGCGTAGGAAGGGTGAGAAAAATGAGCAATATCAACCCACCCCAGCCAATTGCCATCATCAATAAAGCGGTGGGTAAAAAAACCTTTACCCCGCTGTATGGTTTGGTTTGAACTTGCTCCTCTTTTTTTACATCCATGGGCGATCCTTTTCCATCAGATTCCAAATATCGTGTTATCCAAAAAATGTGGTTCAATAGGTTTCAATTAATGTGATTATAGCATTCCGAATCCTGAGGGTCAACCGAATCGAATGTCCATAAATTTCCCTCAACATTTATCTTACCAAAAGTGATGTACAATCCCTGGATAAACGGGTTTCACCAAGCTGAACAAAAAATCATCCTTTAATTCATAAAAGTATGACATCCAGAGGATTAAATATAAAGGTACAATAGAAAACCGCATAGTTATTGGAGAAAATCATGAGCAATATCACCCGTGAAGAAGCAATCGAATATCATACCCTAAAAGGTAAACCTGGCAAAATCTCGATCATCCCTACAAAACCAATGGAAACCCAACGTGATCTTTCCCTGGCGTACACGCCTGGGGTTGCGATTCCCGTTCTGGAAATCGAAAAGGATCCACAATTGAGTTATGAGTATACTGCGAAGGGAAATTTGGTAGCGGTGGTAACGAATGGTACCGCCATACTAGGTTTAGGTGACCGTGGCCCGTTAGCAGCGAAACCAGTAATGGAGGGCAAAGCGGTTTTATTCAAGCGTTTCGCAGATGTGGATTGTATTGATATCGAGGTAAACAGTCATGATCCAGATACAGTTATCCAAGTGGTTCAAGCCATTGCGCCATCGTTTGGTGGTATCAATCTGGAAGACATCAAAGCACCAGAATGTTTTTATATCGAAGAAACTCTAAAGGGGTTGCTCGACATTCCAGTATTCCATGATGATCAGCATGGCACTGCCATTATCTCGGGGGCGGGTTTGCTGAATGGTTTAGAAATTGTGGGAAAAGATATTGCGCAAGTGCGTGTGGTTGTCTCGGGTGCCGGGGCGGCGGCAATTTCCTGCGCTGAATTGATGGTGAAGCTTGGGGTAAAGCGGGAAAATATTCTCCTGGTTGATACTCGCGGTGTGGTTTATAAAGGTCGCAGTGAGGGAATGAACCCCTATAAGGCTCGCTTTGCTGTGGATACCGATGCCCGCACCCTTAGCGATGCTATTCGTGGAGCAGATGTCTTTTATGGGCTTTCGATAAAAGACATTCTCACTCCCGATATGGTTAAAACCATGGCAGAACGTCCTCTTATTTTTGCCATGGCGAACCCAGATCCAGAAATCCGCTATGAGTTAGCAAAAGAAACACGTCCCGACGCTATAGTCGCTACCGGCCGTTCGGACTATCCCAACCAAATAAATAATGTTTTGGGTTTTCCATTTATTTTCCGTGGTGCACTAGATGTTCGAGCTCGCTCCATAAATGATGATATGAAAGTTGCAGCCAGTCACGCCCTGGCAGCTTTAACCAAAGAGGATGTGCCAGATAGTGTTTTACGCGCCTACGGGTTGAACAGCCTTAAATTTGGTGAAGATTATATTATTCCCAAACCACTCGACCCACGCGTCTTGCTTTGGGAGGCACCAGCAGTAGCAAAAGCAGCTATGGAGAGCGGCGTAGCAAGAAAACAAGTCGATATCGAAGAATATCGAAAACAGCTTTCTTTCCGCATGGGCATGGGAGAACAAATCCGTTACTATATTCTCAATAAAGCGAAGTCCGCTGCCCAGAAAAAGCGCATCTGTTTCTCGGAGGGTGAAGAAGCAAAAATTATCCGTGCTGCAGCGCAGATTATCGAGGAAAAAATTGCCGAACCAATCCTCATTGGCAATCCAGAAATTATCCAACAGAAAATTAAAGAACTTGGATTACGGTGCGATCTATCCATTGTTGATCCACATAATTTTTCGCGGCTAGAGCCATACGCTCAACAATACTATCAATTGCGTCAACGCAAGGGAATCACCTTGCAAGATGCTCGTAAGAAAGTGCTCGAACCCAATGTATTAGGTGCAATGATGGTAAAAATGGGCGATGCTGATGCGTTTATTTCCGGACTCACCTATGACTACCCAGAAGTCATCCGCCCGGCATTACAAATACATCATACGAAAGCCGGAGTAAATCGCGCAGCCGGGGTTTACATTATCATCGTCAACGATCGCACTTATTTATTTACCGATGCAACCGTAAACATAGACCCTACAACCGAGGACTTGGTAGAAATTACCTGCCTGGCAGCGGAATTTGCGGTTCAACTCGGCTTAGAGCCGCGCGTCGCGCTCCTATCCTTCTCCAATTTTGGCAGCACCCCCCATCCTTATCAGCAAAAAGTCCGCCGCGCAGTGGAAATCCTCCATCAACAACATCCAGAGCTAATTGTGGATGGAGAAATGCAAGCAGATACAGCAGTGGTTGCAGATATCATCAAAGAGCGTTTTCCGTTTAGTCGGGTTACCGATGCAAATGTATTGGTTTTCCCTTCACTCGAATCGGCAAATATTGCATATAAGCTTTTAGCACGTCTAGGAAATGCCCAGGCGATTGGACCTATTTTATTAGGAATGGGAGCGCCGATACATGTCTTACAAACCGGCGACGAGGTGCGGGATATTGTCCATATCGCTGCAGTGGCAGTGATGGATGCATTAAACCGAAAAATTTAACGAGGCGATTTCTCGGATTGCAATTTTAGTAGCCGATAAATTGCATTGATTTCTTGAATAATCTCTGATTGTCGCTGCGAGATAAACTGCGATACCAGAAGGCGATAATTCTCACTAGCTTGTAAGCGCACTCCGATACGGCAACGATTGGTATTGGCTTCGGTATAATTATTGGCAACCACACCACTTACTTCGACCTCTGGAGAATGAACGGTGCGCGTTCCTCCCGCTCCAACATACTCACTTCCATAAGCGGGCGTGTGAATGGAAGAAAGTCGTAATTGAGAACGATCATAACGATCACTTTCTTCTGTAACACTGCTTTCATAACGTTTTGGAATCGGCAGCTGAAAAACGCCTGGCAATCTGAACAAAATAGCCACCTTCCGTCCCTGCCGAAAAAGGTGAATCGTATATTCGTTATTAGGAAGATAAATTCCCATTCCTTCTAAGGAAATATCCGCTAATTCGCCTGTCAGAGTTTCCATTCGATCCGATAACCGCAACTGCCCAGTGACTACTTCCTTCGGCCAAACCCGCACTTGCCTGCGTTCGCCGATTCCATCATGAACATAAGAAAATTCGGTTAATTCCGCCTGTAAATTGCTCGCATCGACACCATTCACGTGCGCTTTGATCACCGATGGAAAACCAGGATATTGGATGAACGTTTGCCTTTCTTGGTATAGGCAAACAATTTGATATTTTTCTGTTTTTACAATGATGGAATTCGCCCCTACATAAACAATTGCTGCAGGAAATGCTATCGGAATTCCTTGATAAACATTCAGCAAACGGATTTCCGATTCCGCCACTGCAACACGTCGCAATAACTCAATGATATTCTCACTCATTCATGATTTCCTGAACGAAATTCGCATCTCTCTCATTCAAGATTATATGCAAAAGCGCATATAAAGTATGTAAAATTGGCGTATAGATTATCCAAAAATTAACTGGCGATGATTTTCCCATCGGCAAGCATGATTTTCCTTTCAGCACGTTGTGCTAATTCGGGATCATGCGTGACCATTAAGACTGTTTTCCCTTGTTCGACTAAACGGTAAAACAACTCCATCACTGCTTCTGCTGTCCGTGAATCAAGGTTACCGGTTGGTTCATCGGTGGCAATGATTGGGGGATCATTGGCAAGAGCACGAGCAATCGCAACTTTTTGCTGTTCACCCCCGGATAATAAATACGGTAATTTATCAGCCTGGTCTTCTAACTGAACTAAGCGTAACAATTCCATTGCCCGGTCCACCCCCTCTTGCCCGGGATATAAATTACACAGGCTCATCGGCAACATGACATTCTCTAAGACGGTTAGAGTCGGCAATAGTTGAAAAAATTGGAAAACTACTCCAATATGATAACCGCGCCAGGTGGCTTTTTCGCTTTCTTTTAACAAATGCACGGGAACATTATCGATATAGATTTCGCCATCTGTTGGATTGTCAATCCCAACGATGAGATTGATTAAAGTTGTCTTCCCGCTTCCAGATTTACCAACAATAGAAACAAATTCCCCTTTTGCTATATGCAGGTTGACATCTTTGAGAGCGACAAATTTACCAGCCGGTGTCTGATAATATTTTTGAACATTAATCAATCGGATCAATGCATTTTCTTCAACAGATTGAGTTGATTTGGTTAATCCCAGCGCAGCGGAATCAAATCCAACCTTGTCTGTTTGCCCACTATTCATAATCCAATACCTCGCGAACCTGGAGCAATGCCGCCTTACGAGCCGGTATCAAGCTGGCAAATACACCAATCAAGATCACCACCACAAACCAAATGATCAAACCGACGAAGGAATAGCGAAAATTCATGCTGGTTTTCAAAACAGCATAAATCACGACCGCTGCCAATAACGGGCTTGAAAGGAACGAGGTAATCGCACCGAAAATCCAACTCACCACGCTCACCACTAAACCTTCCAATAAGACAATTTTAACCACCGCTTTGTTAGCGGCGCCGATTGCCCGCAACACTCCAATCTCCCGCGTGCGTTCGAGAATATTGATTCCCAATGAACCGGTCAATCCTAAACTGCCAACGACAGCAAGCACCCCCGCCATAATTAACAGAACAAATAAAATAATATTAAATACTTGTGTGAACTCGCTAAAGAAGGAATGACGGGTTGTGCTGCTTTCTTTACTCAAGCCCGCATTACTAAACCGTTCTTCGAGACGGGTAGCCAATTTATCTTGTATCTCTTGGTTGCTTAGATGATCCGGGGCAGCTAAAACCCTCACCATATCCACCTCGTTGTGTCGTCCCGTCAAACGAGAAAAAGCACTCGGAGACATATAAATACGTGACCCTGATAAATGTTTGGATACGATGCCAACTACATTAAAACTTTGCTTTCGATCGCCAACCTTCAGCGTAATTGTATCTCCGACTTTTATTTCCCCTTCATCATTAATTAAATCTTGATTGATGACAACTTGTTGTGCCGATCCTTCCCCGCTCAACCATGTACCGCTAAGGATATTTGGTCGGATAGTGCGGGCATCAACTGGTAAACCAACAATTTGGATCCCTTGACTTTCACTTCCATCCGGTCGAACTATTACCCCTTCACTGAGCATCCATCCTTCTGCATAGGCAACACCATCCGTACGAAGTGCTTCTCTTTCAACCGTGGCTCGGTTTGCTCCACCCGGAATGGGCAACATCACATCAAATGCCACATATCGTTCTACATCTTGAATTTGTGCGTTCAGTGAAGAATAGGTGCTAAAAGACGCAATGAACATCGCCCCCGCTAATGTTAATGTAGCTAAGGTAAATGCTAATCGGGATTTTTTGCGAAAGGTATTCCGCAGCGATAGCAATACCGGTGGACTTAATAACCGTATGCGGCTAAGTAGTCTTTCTAGTCGTCCTACACCTTTAATATTGTTTAATCCATATTGATAAATTGCATCGTAGATGGAAATACGTGTACCCGATAAAATTGGGAAAAGAGCTACACCTAATGGCATGAATAACCCAATTCCAATCTGTAGTAACAGCACATCCCAAGGCAAATTTATCACAGTGACATTAAAATTCAAAAAGTGGGCGGCAAAGTTAGCCAAACCCCAGCTGCCCAATAAGCCAAACGGGATGGCAAGGATTAATCCAATGACGCCAAAAACAAACACGTTCAAGAAATACATCACCATAATTTGCTTTTGAGAAGCACCGATTGCCCTTAATATACCAATCTGTTTCACCTGTTGGACAATGATCGCCGAGACCGTGTTTACCACCAGTCCTCCGCTCAATAACATTGCCATCACGCTCATGATTTGCAGAATGAGTAGAAATCCATGGATCTGATTATGAGCCCAATGATCACCGGGGTTGGATCCAACACCTGGAATCCGGGTGCTAAGAACGATATAGCCGGCTGGTTCAATGACGCGGCTTTTGATTTTTTCCGCCACATCTAAAACATACGCTTTATCAATTTTCGAACCACTTACCACAATCTCCAGGCGGTTATAAGTTGGCTGCACTCCCATCCAGCGCAAGGTATCCATATTGACAAATCCGGTTGCTTCTCCCATCAAAGCAAACGGCATCTCATATACATCATGAGCAATGCCGCTCACCTTTAGTTGAAAAGACCTGCCATCCTCTAATTTCACTTGAACTGAATCGCCCACTTTATACCCTAACAATTGCGCCGATTGCCGTTCCAGCACAATCTCTCGCACTTGAGGAGGATATTGTCCTTGTTCAATAGAAAAGCGATTTATTTTTATCTCACTCGCCGGGGGATATGCATGCAGGCTGATATCCTCAAATTTATTTTTCTTGTTCAATATTTTCGCAGCGAGAATACGGGTTGCTTGAGCCGATTGTACTTCGCGCATATTTTCAACGGAATTGGCTAATTCTTTTGGGAAAGGGGATACATACATATAGACATGGGCAGGGTTTCCGTTTTGAAATTGCCCATATAGATCGCGCTGAATTATCCTGCCCGCGTTGTAGATCATCCCTAACGCAGCAACCCCAACAGCAATGGATAATATAACTAACAAGGAACGCGTCTTGTTCGTCCAGATATCTTTGAATATTTTTGTCCAGCGTGCATCAACAATCATTTTTCGTATACCATTCCATCGATCATTTCTACTTTTCTGGTTGCCCATTTCTCAATTCCCCGATCATGGGTAACTATTAAAACCGTTTTTCCCCGCTTTGCCAGAGTTGCAAACACATCAAAAATCTCCGCTGCAGTATGTGAATCGAGATTACCGGTTGGTTCATCCGCCACAATCAAAGCTGGATCATTCGCTAAAGCCCTCGCAATCGCTACCCGTTGTTGTTGCCCACCCGAGATTTTCGCCGGTATTTTGAAGGCGTGTTCTTTAATTCCGACCAAATCGAGCAACTCTAAAGCCCGTTCCCGCCGTTCTATTGGGGTAAGAAAATGCTGCAAGTCCATAGCGATTTTTACATTGTCAAGCAAATTCAAAGTGGGCAAAAGTTGAAAGAATTGAAATACAACTCCAAGATTTCGACCGCGCCATTTTGTTTTCTGCTCTTCCGAAAGGGAATGCACTGCTTCGCCCCGAAAAAAAATTTCGCCCGATGTTATCGTGTCGATGCCGGTGATCAAATTTATCAGTGTTGATTTTCCTGCACCAGATTTTCCCACAATAGCGACGAATTCAGCAGGATATAACTTTAAGTTAACTCCACGCAGGGCATGAGTAACACCAGCCGGTGTGTGATAGTCTTTATATAAATTACGAACCTCTAAAACAAGGTAATCCGTTTGATCCGTATCTATTGTACTGGTCAGGCTATTTTCAGATTGAGTTACCTCAAATAAATCCATATCGTTTTCAATTCTTTTTTGATGTTCATTTACAAACCTTCATCATACCTCACAATGACCATTTCTAGTGTTAGATTTCAGTTAAAAAAGGATAAAAGTGGCTATCACTCATGAGGTGAAAGCCACTTACTATATTTCTTTATCAACTACTACCGATTCAAAGCTGGGCGAAAGCGTTGTATGTAATTGCGATATGCTGCGATCTCTTCTTCTATGCGCTCATGCGGCCACCCCGCTATTTCCCCCGCAACTTGAGCAGTTTTTTCAACTACATCCAATCCAACCCGATTGTTATAAGCGGTGAGTGAGCGACGAAGTAGAATATCGCGTACCGTCTCTGCCATCTCATTTTGGAGGGCAAAAGCTACTTCTGCTGCGATCATCGGATCGGTTGGACTTAGACGTTCAGCTAACCGACCATCTTTCTGTATAAGTTGGCGGATTTCCTCGGCTCGAACGCCATAAATCGCCAGCAAATGTTGCGCGGTTTCAGGATCTAATCCGCTCTGATTGAGGAATTGATTACGAAACTCTTTATAACTACCATCCCCTGCGCCAGGTAGAGGCACCTGCATGGTTTTGCATTCCACTCTTGGCTTATTAAGTTTTTTGAAAATCATGTCAACACACTGCTGGGCTAGGTTGCGAAAGGTGGTTAATTTTCCACCGATAATCGATATCAGTCCTTCTACTTCAGGCGCATGGTCATAGATGATATGACGTCGCGTAACCGCCCCCGCTTTTTTATCTCCCGTGTAGGGTAAAGGACGAACACCAGAGTAAGAGTAGAGGACTTTTTGCGGAGTTAAATTGGCACTCGGAATGACCTGATTCGTCTCATTTACCAAATAGTTCATCTCATCGTCATCCATCACTACTTGATCCAAATCACCATGATAATGAAAATCGGTGGTGCCAATCAACAACCGACCTGTCCATGGTATGATGAACATGGGTCTTCCATCTGAACGAGCTTCGAAATAGATCGCCATTTTTGGCGCGCCGGGGAATTGCTCTACCACAATATGACTGCCTTTTGTCCCTCCTATCATTCGTTTAACTGGTTTCCCAAGGCCTTTTAACACTTCATCCACCCAAGGCCCACCAACATTAATCACCAGAGGAGCACGTACTGTATAAGTCTTGTTATCCAATAAATCAGTGAATTCAACCCCTTTTACCACATTCCCATCCACCAGAAAACGATCCACCCGCGCATAATTGATAAATGTGGCTCCGTTTTCCACTGCCGATAACATGTTTTCGATGGATAATCGTTCGGCATATTCCACTTGGCAATCATAGTACATTGCCGCGCCGCTCAACCCATTAGGGTTTAACCCGCCCACTTTTTCATAAACCTGTTTCTCGGAATAGATATGGTGATGATCGAGGGATTTATCATAGGAAAGGACATCATAGAGGATCATTCCTAAACGTAAAATTAATGGACCGCGTTGGTTTTGTTTGTAAAATGGGACCACTAAGGGTAATGGTTTTACCAAGTGCGGTGCATTCTTCAATAGTCTTTCTCGTTCAGCAAGCGACTCACGCACCAGATAAAACTCAAAATATTCTAAATAACGCAAACCGCCATGGATCAAGCGTGTATTCCAAGCCGATGTTGCGCAGGCAATATCCTCTTTTTCTAAGACTAATACCTTCAATCCGCGCATAGCAGCATCGCGGGCAATTCCACTACCATTTATTCCTGCCCCAATCACAATGACATCCCAATTGGATTGAAGCATATGTTCATCAATTGGATGAATCCGCATAGTTCGTCCTCCAAATTTATTAATTTTATATCTCTATTTTACCCCCTAAAGTGAATTAGTATTTGTTCAATTTGTGTAATTATTCACAATATTTCGACTACTTATAGACAACAACTGCTTGACGGTGCGCCACCAATTCCTGCGCTGAGAATATCCCTAATGCTACCCAAATGAGAACAAAACCGATCAGTCGATGAGGCGAAAAAGGTTCGTGAAAGACAAAAACACCTAAGAGAAATTGGCAAGTAGGGGTAACATATTGCAAAAAACCTAGCGCCCAAAGTGGGATCATACGCACTGCATTCCCAAACAGTAAGAGCGGTACCACTGTTAATATTCCCGTAAAAATGAGAAGAATATTTACCATACTTGTTGTGTGAAAGATCACCCCCTCACCAATCATATTCATTATTATCAAGTAACCAAAGGCGAGCGGAAAAATCGTCATTGTCTCTAAGGTTAATCCCTGCAATGAGTTTAGTGGCGCAACTTTTTTCACCAATCCATATAATCCAAAGGAAAACGCCAATACCAAACCGATCCATGGTAAAGCATGAGATTGGAAGGCAAGATAGAGCACCCCTAAGGTTGCCAATCCCACTGGAATCCACTTTGACCAATGCAATTCTTCTCTCAAGAAGAGGACACCTAACACGACATTGAGTAAGGGGTTGATAAAATATCCCAAACTGGTTTCAACCACATGCCCATGATTGACCCCCCATACATAAACCCCCCAATTAATGGCTAATAAACTGCCAGCCACAGCATAAGTGACCAGGATTTTCCAATGAGTAATCAGCCTGAATATTATCCGCCATTCACGACGAACGGCATTAATGATTACTATTAATAAAAAAGACCATACAAACCGATGCGCTAAAATTTGTACGGATGGTACTACTTCGATTAGCTTGAAATAAAGAGGGAAAAAGCCCCACATCAAATAAGCCGACAATCCATACAATAACCCTTTTCGATTCATCCCATTTACCCTGATCCAATTTTAATAAGTCAGATTAAAAAAATCCCTGCTGAGAAAGCAGGTGATGTTACTATAAAATGACCCGTGCAGGACTCGAACCTGCAACCAACTGATTTGCACAAATAGGAACAGAACTGGTGGCAGGCAAATCCTTTACGAGCGTAAAACGATTAGCTATTAATGTACCTCTTTGAAAAATCAATCCGTATTCTCAAAGAAAGCATTATACCAGAAATGATTGTTTCTCCTTATGAAAGGATTGCCTTTAAATGACTAGGTTTGAAAGACTTCCTTGAATTGAAATGCGTAACTTTATCACAAGATTCGGTTATACAACTGAAAAGCGGTATTTAAAGAGGTAATCCCATCATCATAGGCTTTGTGTGTGTTAACGAACCGTCCATAAATATTACCCGAATGCACAAATAGCGCCGTCATTCGTTTATTCGTGGTCCATTCGTGGACAGTTTTCGTAGCAAATCGCCAGCACAACTTGTGGTGGTAGGTAATTCCATAAATAGTTTATTCGATGCACATAACATAAAGTTCGCGCTGTCGTCTTCCTTACAATGAAAACGATCCTGGTTATTTTGTAAATCCTGTCGATATCATGTCATAGAACATGTTCAAGTTGACCAATTCGCTGAGCAACAATATCTGGTGATAATAGAGTGTTGAAAAATATTCTACTATAGTAACAACTCCAATGTAGCCTGAATTTCCACCATTGATGCCTCCTCCGATTCCCATCGACAAATCTCCCTTGATTATGGTTGGGAGACTTTTTGTGTTTTGAAACCAACCGCGGACAGGACTTTTACAATCCGTCAGCAACAACCGAGTAGTACGGTGGAGCAAGGTAGCGACTACCGTAAATCAACGAGTTCAAACCTGGAGTTCAAACCTGACAGGTCTTACCAAGAGCCTACGCAACCTAGTTCAAACCTGACAGGTCTTACCAAGAGCCTGCGCAACCCGACTCGCTTTCAAGGATATGAAACCCGTTAGGCAAGACTTTTGCGGAGACCTGTCAGGTTTTATTATTTATTGATTGTCACCAGAGCCTATGCTACCCAGTTCAAACCTGACAGGTCTTACCAGAGCCAATGCTACCCAGTTCAAACCTGACAGGTCTTACTAGAGCCAATGCTTATTGAATCGCGCACATGGACATGAAACTTGGTACGCAATACCTCCATGGAGACCTGTCAGGTTTTATTATTTTTTCCAAATCAAATTCCTGCGGCAGATTGGTTTGCCTTTGGTCGTTATCTTCGACTACATGCCTTATATGAAAGTCTGAGGGTTTTGTCCATTATGAACTTGTTTCTCAACACTCTCAATCAATAAATTGACATCTGATATAATAATGTATAACATGATGTATAATATTTAAGGAGACATATAATGGCAAAAAAGGTGCGTAAACAAATTTACATCGAACCTCGCCATGAGCTGTTGCTCAAGCATTTGATGCGAGAAACTGGAATGAGCGAGGCAGAATTGATCCGCCAGGCGTTAGATCGTCGAGAAGGATTAATGCCCTTTCCACGAGATCAGCGTGCCTGGCAGGAAGAGCTAGCTTTTATCGCTCAACTTATGGAAAAAGGTTCTGCCCCAGGAAAACGAAGCTGGAAGCGTGAGGAACTCCATGAACGATAAGATATTTGTGGATACCAATGTGCTGGTCTATGCCTACGATCGTTCTGAACCAGAGAAGCAGCAAAAGGCAATGCAAATATTGGATGCTTTAGCGATGAGCGGGATAGGTTTAATCAGCACCCAGGTCCTCGCCGAGTTTTATGTTGCTATAACTCGTAAAATAGCCTTGCCTTTGAGCTCAAAAGAAGCCTACGACCGAATAAAAAACTATCTCCATTCCTGGTTTGTTCTCGATTTAACCGGAATGGTCGTGCTTGAAGCGGTTCGCGGTGTCCGAGATTACCAACTTAATTACTGGGACGCTCAGATATGGGCAACGGCCTTGCTAAATCAAACCCCAATTATTTTTAGCGAAGACTTCCATGCTGGTACTGAAATAGAAGGAGTCCGGTTTGTGAATCCATTTAGTCTTGATTTCAAACTAACGGATTGGATGATATAAACTCTTGAATATATCTATTGGTATACCTGGATGGATTTCCCCCCATAAAAAAATGACCCGTGCAGGACTCGAACCTGCAACCAACTGATTAAGAGTCAGCTGCTCTACCGGGTTGAGCTAACGGGCCAGGCGTGAAAATTATACCGCGTTGGTGTAATCTGTCAACACAACACTCCGAATGGTTCGGTGTTATGGTAAACTAAAGTATATTTGCCCATACAAAGAGGTGAAAATGCCAGCAATTCTTTCTCCCACATCCATTCGGGGTATTCGCATTGGCAATGCCCAAAATGAAGAAGCATTAACTGGATGTACGGTCATTCTTTGTGAGCACGGGGCAGTTGGTGGTGTGGATCAACGCGGAGGCGCTCCCGGCACCCGAGAAACTGATGCATTACAACCAGTCCACTTAGTTCAGGAAGTGCATGCCATTGTGTTATCAGGTGGTTCTGCTTTTGGACTAGACACTGCGAGCGGGGTTGTACGGTATCTGGAAGAAAAAGGAGTCGGCTTCGACACTGGTGTTGCAAAGGTTCCAATCGTCCCCGCAGCCATTTTGTTCGATCTCGACATCGGAGACGCAAAAATCCGCCCTGATGCACAAATGGGATATCAAGCCTGCCTCAATGCCTCAGATGAACCACCGGCAGAGGGAAATGTAGGGGCAGGATGTGGCGCGTCGGTCGGTAAAATTCTCGGGATTCATCAAGCAATGAAAAGCGGGCTTGGCTGGGACGCTTTCTATCTTGGGGGTGGGTTAATCGTGAGCGCCATTGTCGCTGTTAATGCCTTTGGAGATGTCATTGACCCGCAAAATGGACAAATCATTGCTGGCGCGCGCAGCCTTCAAAAAGGGCCATTGCGCATTGGCGAGGCAGGTTATTTTGCCAATACAATGGAAGTCATGAAAGGTTTTGTCGGACGAACTATCCTTAGTTTCGCTATGCGTGGTCATACCGTTATCGGTTGCGTCATCACCAACGCACGATTAAATAAAGAACAGACTACCAAAGTTGCCCAAATGGCTCAAGATGGTATCGCTCGCACCATCCGGCCAGCCCATACGATGTTAGATGGAGATACTATCTTTGCAATCGCTACTGGCGAAAAGAAAGCGGATGTAAACTTAATTGGCGCATACGCTGCTGAGGTTTTTGGCCGCGCGATTTTGAGAGCAGTGCGCAGTGCTACCCCTGCTGGTGGTTTGCCGGCCGCTAATCCTTCCATATCTTGAAACAATAAGGGAACAATGCAAAATGAGTGGTGAAACAATTTTAATAGTAGAAGATAATTTGGTCTTACGCGATGGTCTACGTGACATGCTAGCCTATGATGGCTATCAAGTGTTATGTGCCTCAAATGGAAAAGAGGCCCTCGAAGAGATGACCACTTTCACCCCTGATCTTATCCTCTCCGATATCTCTATGCCAGAAATGGATGGGTATGAATTTTTACATGCAGTACGAGCACGCTCCGACTGGGTGACGATCCCATTTCTCATCCTCACCGCTCGCGGCGAAAAAGAAGATATTTTGATAGGAAAAAATTTAGGCGCAGAAGATTATCTGATAAAACCAATAAATAAGGAAGAGTTATTAACTGCTGTCCGTGCAAGATTAACCAGAGCGCAGGAAATCAAAGTTGCTCAATTGCACCAAGCATATGAAGCCAGCCTGACAGCGCTGGCGAATGCCATTGATGTGCGCGATCCATACACCCGCGGTCACGTCGAACGAGTTACCGCATACGCCCAGGAACTTGCCCATCAAATCGGGATTCAAGGACGAGCCCTGGAACAGATTCGCTTTGGTTCGATCCTCCATGATATCGGAAAAATCGTCATTCAAGATGATGTACTACTTAAACCAACCCCCCTAACCCCGCAAGAATGGGATTTAATGATGCGCCATCCCATAACTGGCGCAGAGATGATCAAGGATATTCCTTATCTTGCCCCAGCTGCACCCATTATCCGTCATCATCATGAGAAATGGGATGGCAGTGGATATCCAGATCATCTAAAAGAAAACGCTATCCCATTGGGGGCGCGTATCGTGGCAGTAGCCGATAGCTTTGATGCCATGACGATTGACCGCCCCTATCGTAAAGGGCGCACGCTCGAAGAAGCCCATCAGGAAATCATCCATTGCAGTGCCAGCCATTTTGATCCACTGGTAGTGCAAGCGTTTTTACGGGCGTGGGAGACCAACCGAATACAAGATATTTTTACCCACTGGCGCCAAAAAATCGCTTGAATCAATTCATTCAATCACTACCCGGGTACCATCTTTCGCTTCGACATAGTTGGATTCAATGGGTACATTGGGAGTGGTCCATCGGTAGATCCATTTTGCTGCAGCGGGGGTAAGGTTGATGCAGCCATGACTGCGCGGTACGCCATAATCATTATGCCAATAGGTGCCGTGTAATGACACCCCAGTCCAAGAGATAAACGATACCCAAGGCACGCCTGGTAAATCAAAACCGTTGCCATGCTCTTCATCCGCTGCCATATGTCTGGAAGGCTGCTTACGCTCAACTCGGAATTCTCCTGTAGGTGTATCCCCCGCAAATGTCCCTGTCGAGCAGCGAGCGGTAAAGATCACGCGTCCATTCTCGTATGCGTATAATTTTTGATCCGCTAAATTAACTCGAATCCATTTATCCTGAATGTCCGAGTGAATCGGGGTAACTTCTTCTGCGCTTACCTGACGGATGTGGGTAGCGTCGACATAATAAAAACCACCAAACAAATCATCAACAATCTGATACCAGGGGTTGCCAAACGAATCCGTGGTCGCTAAGTTCACCCAATGGGTAGTTCCATAATAATAACGATAACCCCTTTTCAAATTCCCTTTGTTGTTGATCCAAGATTGGGTGAAAGGAACACACACCTCACCTAAAAAACCCTGGCTAGGGATATCGAAGATGGGTTTTGCAGGCTGATTTTGTACGAATTGAACCGCTGCAGAATGAACCCAACCTTGATCCGTTCGCAACCAAAGCGGGTTATTCTTGGGCAAAGGATCCCCCATCCGTGTTTCGTAAATGTTTATGACGGTATCCGTATTGTAATAGCCCAATTCATTGGCTTGGATTGATGGTTGATCATAATAGCGCAGGGAGGACACCGTTCTGCCAAGTAAAATAGGTTGCTCAGCCGCTTGTACTTTTGGGGTAAAACGTCTGAGAGACCCTGTAGAAAGCGTGAGCAAACTTGCCATGCTTAATTTGATAAATTCGCGGCGACTAATCACTGGTTTCATGAGCGATAAATTCTCTCTATGTAATGAAGGTCAGGTTAATTTTTTGCCATTCTACTAGGTACATGTACAATGCCAAAAAGGTGAAACTCCATACAATACCTAGCGACATCCACTATTATAATCGAAATGATCTCAATTATTGGACAATAATTATCCAAATATATTGAGGATTTCCCATATTTTTACCGATGATGAAAATAAATATGCGGAATAAATTACTTCTCTCGCAGAAAATGGGAGTATAATAAATAAAGTATCATTTCAGTTTCATCGCATAATACCCTTGCATCGCAACGGCTAAATAAAGAAAAAAACAAGTGAATACTTTTAATTGAGGAGGTGCAGCGCCAAATTTCACCTAAAATAAATCCATCTCATATCCACAAATAAAATTACTTGACTGCGGGAGGGAAAAATGTTTCTTGTACGTGTAAACATGAACGACCGTACCTATAAGGTCGAAGAGTTGCCAGAAGCGTATAAATATTTGGCAGGGCGCGCCATGACTTCGACCCTGGTAGCAGATGAAGTGCCACCTTTATGCCATCCATTAGGCCCACACAATAAAATTGTATTTTCACCAGGAATCGTCACCGGAACCGCTGCTCCAACCTCAGCGCGTATCTCAGTTGGAGCAAAATCACCATTAACCGGTGGCATCAAAGAAAGCAATGCGGGTACATCCTGGGGAGCAGACCTGGCTCATCTTCAAATCCGGGCATTGGTCATCGAGGGACAGCCTAAAGAAAAAGGGCAGTTTTGGGGTTTACATATCACGTGGGATGCAAATGCATCCAAACCAAAAATTGACTTCTTCCCGGCAAACGAATATACCCAGAAACCATTAGCAGAGGTCTTTCTCAAAATTTACGAACGCTTCGGGAATCGCATCTCGATTAGCGGTTGTGGTATCGCGGGAGAGAAAGCCTACAGCAACGCTGGTGTCGTATTCAATGATGAGGAAAAGCGTTCCACTCGTTACGCCGGCAGGGGTGGCTTGGGCTCAGTGTTAGCATCCAAAGGGGTAAAGTTAATCATCGCCGATCGGACAAATGCGCCAGATGTGCCATTAGCTGATAAATCTCTTTTTAATGAAGGACGGAAAAAACTCACCGAAGCGTTACAAAGCCACGCAATTACCAAACCCCAGGGTGCACTAAACAGCTACGGAACAGCTGTATTAATCAACATTATGAATGAAGCTGGCGGATTACCAACACGCAATTTTTCGAGCGGCTCCTTTGAAGGAGCACCAAAAATTGCCGGCGAGGCTATTTTTGAAGGAGTCAAACAACGCAAGGGGAAAGAAATCTTCAACCATGCCTGCAGCCCGGGTTGTATCATCCAATGTTCAAATACCTGGTACAAGGAGGATGGCAGCGAGCATGCTTCCTGTGTGGAATACGAATCGGATTGGGCGCTAGGCGCCGATTGCGGCATCGACAACCTGGACGATATTGCCGAGATGATCCGTCTTTGCAATGAATATGGATTAGACACAATTGAAACCGGCACCACTATTGCGGTCGCCATGGAAGCCGGCGTCATCCCCTTCGGCGATAGTAAAGGCGCCATCAACTTGGTACATGAAATGGGCAAAGGCACTCCTATTGGAAGAATATTAGGGAGCGGCACCGCTACCACTGGCAGGGTGTATGGTGTGACTCATGTGCCAACCGTTAAAGGGCAATCTATGCCAGCCTATGAACCACGAGCTGTCAAGGGAATCGGGATTACCTATGCTACAACCCCAATGGGCGCCGACCATACCGCCGGATATACCATTGCGCCAGAAATCTTAGGAGTCAGTGGTAAAGTAGATCCCTTGTCCAATGAGGGCAAGGCTGCCCTAAGCCGCAATTTCCAAGCCAGCACCGCCTTTATCGATTCTTCAGGGCACTGTCTCTTCATAGCTTTCGCGATTCTCGATATCGCTAGCGGTTTCCAAGGTTTCATTGATGAGTGCAATGGCGTCTATGGAACTAACTGGACCGCCGACGATATCATCGCGTATGGCATCAATGTCCTTAAGAAAGAACGCGCTTTCAATGAAGCTGCTGGTATTGGCAAAGCTGCTGATCGGGTGCCTGAGTTCATGAAATACGAACCATTACCACCACATAATCAAGTCTTCGATGTACCAGACGAAGCGCTCGATTCTGTTTTTGGTGAAATGTAAGCGAATAATGCCAGGGCAGAGTGGATCCTCACTCTGCCCAAAAAACTCATTATGCCAGAAACAAAACTCACTTCCGATGGAACGCTAAAAGTCCCAGCCGATTTTCTGCAACGCCGTCATCTGCCAACTCAAATGGATTTCTGGCTGGACGAACGCGATGGGGATATTATCCTTCATCCCCGATTACCGGATATCCGTAAGTTATATATCGAACCGACCACTTTCTGTAACCTCAAATGCCGCACTTGTATCCGCAATGTTTGGGGTGATCCCATCGAACATATGGAGATGACCACCTTCCAAAAAATCGTGGATAGTTTGCCGGAGTTACCTCAACTTGAGCGCGTCGTCTTCACCAGCTTCGGCGAACCGCTTACTCATCCTCATATTTTAGATATGATCGCTGCAATTCGCAAATTTAACATCGCCGTGACCATTGGTACCAACGGCTTGATGCTTACAGACAAAATAGCGCGAGAGCTGATTAAATTGGGGGTAGATCGGGTGATGGTTTCCATGGATGGAGGTAAACCAGAAACATTCGAGAGCATCCGTGGAGCAATGCTTGCCAAGGTGATCAGCCACATCCAACAACTCAATCAGGCAAAAATGGAACTCGGCACCCTTTATCCAGCTGTTGGCATTGAATTTGTTGCCCTTAAAAGCAATATTGCTGAGCTTCAAGATGTTAAGAATATCGCTGCTAAGTTAAACGTCTCGCGTTTACTAATCAGCCACGTTTTGCCCTATACAGAGGAAATGCGGGCGGAAATGCTATATAGTTATCAACCAGCGGATCCATATAAAGCAACAGGCTGGCCCATGCAAGCCGGTGCTTGGGTAATTTGGGGAATTGAAGAGATCCCCCGTATGTATTGGGGAGCCGAAAGACGTTGTCGCTTCATAAATGATCACGCTATTGTTGTAGGTTGGGATGGAGCTATTTCACCTTGTTACGCTCTCTCGCACAACTATAGTTATTACGCCATAGATGGACGTAAGAAAAATGTCACTCGTTACATTTTGGGGAATGTGAACCAACACTCTTTGGCCGATATCTGGCAATCTGAAGAGTATGTACGTTTTCGCAGTGAAGTGAAAGGATTTCGCTTTCCTTCCTGTCCCAATTGTGATTTACGCGAAACCTGTGACCTACGGGAGAGAAATGAAGGTTGTTGGGGGTGGAATCCCTCTTGCGCAGACTGTCTCTGGGCACAGGATATCGTACGCTGTCCTTAGGTTGAACGATGAAAATAACCGTCAAATTATACGCCATGCTAACTCGCTACCGCCCAGAAACTCCAGCGGGAACTCCTTTTATCGTAGATATCGCCGAAAATTCCACAATTCAAGATTTATTGAAGACTCTCCAAATCCCATTGGATGAAACGAAAATAACCTTTGTCAATAATCAGATACAACCTATCGATTATGTCCTGCAGGAAGGAGATAGTGTAGGTATCTTTCCGCCTGTAGCAGGGGGAAAAGAAGATCGCATAACAGTGGATGTGTGGTTATATGGAGAATTGGCGCAATATGGTGGTGAACAGCAGCAACCTGGTTATGCTAATACGAAAGTCTCCCTCCCTCAGGGAAGTACCATACAAGCGTTACTCGCTCACCTTAAATTGCCTACTGAAGAAAGAGGAATCACATTTATCAATGGAAAATTAAGTGCAATGCCCGGAATACAACCCGATTTGGATCAAGTGTTACAGGATGGAGACCGTGTGGCATTTTTCCATTTACGCAGCATGTGGCCCTTTCAGTATCGCTTTGGCATCACCATGACTAACGAGATGACACAATCCATCACTAAACGAGAAGATCAAGGACTCCATCATATTTATACGCAAGATGAAGATGATTCCTAAAAATTTTTTTCGTAATTACTCAGCACAGCCGTCATTGCGAGGGAGCGTTCTTTGCGACCGAAGCAATCTCCAATCCGGCTGGGAGATGGCTTCGCTTCGCTCGCCATGACAGTTGCCGGTCGAGAGATGGCTTCACAAACTCGCCAGGATAATTGTTTCCCATAACAATCTTTAAATAATAGCTGAGTAGTTACATTTATTCAATGAAAAATAACAGTCATCTTATTGTGCACAATTAAAGAAACCAAATCAGCATTTTTTCTACCAAAATTGCTTTAAACCAACCTTTTCCTAAAATATTTTGTGGTAAAATTATGACGTTAATTACAGTAAGTAATTATCTCATTATTTGCCGATCCTTTTGATTTTGACTTACCCTATCAGCAAAGAAAGGCAAAACAGTAACATGGCGTTGCAATCCACAGAGTTAAATCAAATGCCCATCTTACGAATCAATGGGTTAACCAAGGACTTCCGCGGTTTACGGGCACTATCCAAAGTGGATTTATTTGTAGCAGAACAAGAGATTTTGGGGGTGATTGGGCCAAATGGTGCCGGCAAGACAACGCTATTTAACTTAATCACTGGTTTAATCCATCCTACAGAAGGGAAAATTTATTTTCTCGACCATGATATAACCGATCAAGAACCAGACTATATCACCAAGTTAGGCGTGGGCAGAACCTTCCAAAATATTCGGCTATTCAATGCAATGACCGTTCTGGACAATGTACGGGTTGCAATGCAGTTGCACTCATTAATAAATCCCTTCGAAGTTTTTATTAGTTCCCCTACATTTGTAGCAAAAGAAAAAGAACTTGAAAACAGCGCTTTAAATTTACTGACATCTTTTGGTTTGGAGAAATTTCGTTCCCATGAAGCAGGCAGTTTGCCTTATGCCCACCAACGTCGACTGGAAATAGCCCGCGCTCTGGCATTACAACCCAAATTGCTTTTATTAGATGAACCAACCGCCGGAATGAATCCCAGCGAAAGCCAAGATCTATTGCAACTCATCTTACGCCTGCATGAAGAATACCATTTGACCATTATTCTTATTGCGCATGATATGCGTTTTGTCATGAACCTTTGTCAGCGAGTGCAAGTCCTTAATCAAGGAGAAACCATCGCAGTGGGACTCCCCGAAGAAGTCCGTTCCATGCCACAGGTAATTGAAGCTTATCTTGGGAGAAGTGTGCATGCTTAAAGTCGACAACCTTCATGTCTCCTATGGGAATATAAAAGCATTACAAGGGATCTCGTTCCATGTCGAACAGGGGGAACTCGTCACACTGATTGGCTCAAACGGTGCAGGAAAAACCACCTGTTTACACACTATTTCTGGTTTGCACCATCCACAAAAAGGAACAATCACTTATTTAGGTGAAGATATCAGCCACTTATCCCCATACGAAATCGTAAAACGTGGTATTTCTCAATCGCCAGAAGGAAGGCATATCTTTCCCGGGTTAACGGTGTATGAAAACCTCCTTATGGGCGCCAGCCAACGCAAAGACAAAAAAGCAGTCTTCAATGATTTGGAAAATATCTACTCAATATTTCCTCTATTAAAAGACCGCACCAATCAAACTGCCGGAACCCTCAGTGGGGGTGAACAGCAAATGTTAGCAATGGGACGGGCATTAATGAGCCGGCCAAAACTACTGCTGCTTGACGAACCATCACTCGGATTAGCTCCGATTATGGTTGAAAAAATCTTTTATGCGATCCAAAAAGTGCGAGAAGAAGGGGGCACTATTCTATTAGTAGAACAAAATGCCCGCCAAGCGCTGGAAGTTGCCGATCGCGGTTATGTAATTGAAACTGGTTCGATTATTCTGGAAGGTAGCGCTGCTGAATTAAAATCCAACGCAGAAGTTGAAAAAGCCTATCTAGGAGGATAACGCGAATGGGATCTTTGGATTACTTCGTTCAACAAACCATGAATGCCTTTAGCCTAGGTAGCATTTATGCTTTGGTTGCAATCGGCCTCGCTATGGTATTCGGTATTTTACGACTGATAAATTTTGCCCATGGCGATTTGATGATGGTCGCTTGTTACATCGCTTTTTTCCTGACAACAACTGGATTAAGTTTTATCCCAGTCCTTGTCATTGCAATTTTAGCTACAACCGTTTTAGGGATTTTGATGGAAAGAGTTGCCTACCGTCCAGTGCGCGGCGCGCCAGATGTCATCATGCTGCTTACTTCACTAGCTGTTTCCATGTTTATCGAAAATGTTTTCATTATGTTTCTTTCCCCCGTACCGCGCACCTTCCGTGGCGTAACTCCGAAAGTCCTGGATATCGTTAATCATTGGGGTCCAGTCAATATTTCCAATATAAACCTCATCACCATTGGTATTACCGCAGTGTTGTTTGGCTTTCTCTATTTCTTTGTCAAACGGACTCAACTGGGTATATCCATGCGTGCCACATCAGAAGATTTAATGGCTGCCCAACTGGTTGGCATCAATATCGACCGAGTGATTGTGACCGCTTTTATCCTCGGCTCTTCATTGGCTGGAATAGCTGGCATTTTATGGGCCGCCCGCCTTGGTAAAATTGATCCACTGATGGGTTTTATTCCCCTTCTAAAAGCATTTGTGGCAGCAGTAATTGGCGGGTTCGGTGATTTAGCTGGAGCAGTACTTGGGGCATACGTCCTTGGTTTTGCCGAGATCTTTCTGATTGGTTTTCTTCCTCCAGCTCTCTCCAGTTACCGAGATGCTTTTGTTTTCCTGATTTTGATCATCGTTTTACTCATCCGACCAAATGGAATTTTGGGGTCAACGGAGAAAGAAAAAGTATGACACAGACAAAGAAATCCCCAACCAATATTCAAAATTGGATAACACCGCTTTTTTTGATCATTTCATCTCTGCTGGTTGTAACAGGCATTAAGCTTTATGCACCTTATAATCCCTATGTCGAACGAGTGATTGTGGTATTGGGCATCAATATCATATTAGTGGTAGCGCTTAATTTATCGAATGGTTATACCGGGGTGTTTTCTCTCGGACATGTTGGTTTCATGGCAATTGGGGCTTATGTTTCATCTATCTTATCTTTGGCAATTGAAACGAAAGCCACAAACCTTCCCGATCTGCCAGCCTGGTTAGCACATGTTCAATTAGGATTTATCCCATCTTTGTTAATTGCTGGATTTCTCGCTGCAATAATCGCTTTTTTGATTGGTATACCGCTCATGCGGCTAAGTGGTCATTATGTTTCCGTTGCCACCCTAGGATTTCTGGTAATCGTCCACATCGTACTCATCAATTGGACTCAATTTACTCGTGGCGCCCGCACTTTCTCTGGCGTTATACAATATACAAACATTTGGTGGGTTTATTTCTGGATCGTCCTTACAATTTACCTGGTTTGGCGAATTGTTCATTCCCCTTACGGACGAGCATTAATCGCAGTTCGAGAGGATAGCATTGCAGCCCAAAGTATGGGAATCAACATCCTGAGGTCCCGCCTCTTAGCCTTCGTCATCAGCGCTTTTCTTACCGCTATTGGTGGAGGTTTGATGGCTCATTACCTTACTTCATTTTCACCCGCCACATTCTACTTCACCGCCACCTTCAACTATATCATTATGCTTGTCGTTGGCGGATTAGGAAGCATCAGCGGTTCTATTCTCGGCACCACCCTGGTTACTTTCTTATCCGAAATACTGCGCAATGCTGAACTCGGTATGCAAATTGGACACCTTAAAATACCCGCTGTCTATGGATTAAGTCAAATTATCCTTTCAATTTCTTTTGTCCTTATCGTCATTCTTCGGCGGAAAGGATTAATGGGGGATAGGGAAATTGATTTCACTTGGTTGAAGAGGGTATTCCCAAATTCACCCCAAACCTGATATTATTTATAAGGAGGCTGCTTATCGACATTCTCAAAACTTACTCATCCGCATGTAAAGAAACTTATCAATTTGGAGGATCAAAATGAAGATGAAACTATTTTCGCTCATACTCTTATTTGCCTTGTTAGCCGGTTGTGCAGCACCAACCCAAGCCCCATCCGCAACGGAAGCGCCAGCCGCAACAGAGGCACCAGCTGCCACTGAGGCACCCGCAGTAACGGAAGCTCCTGCAGCTACAGAGGCACCCGCAGCTTCAACTGAACCGATTAAAATCGGGGGTACTTATAACTTGACTGGAGCCATGGCATCCTTAGATGTCCCTGCATCCAAAGGAAGTAAATTGGCTGTGAAAGAAATCAATGCTGCCGGTGGTGTCCTTGGTCGTCAGATCGATTACATCCTTTATGATGGTAAGACTGATTCCGCGACCAATGGCAACATAGCTACCCAACTCGTGACGAGCGATAAGGTCGTAGCTATTGTGGGTAACACCGATTCCGACTCTGCATTGGCAATTGGTCCAATCGCTCAAAAAGCAGGCATTCCATACCTCACCGCTGGAGCCACCTCCCCCAAACTACCTGATCAGGTTGGTGATTTCATGTTCCTCGCACCATTTGGTGATAACGTTCAAGCAGCCGCTGGTGCCGAGTTTATGTGGAACAAATTGAGCTGCAAAACCTCCTGGTTGTTCTGGGATAAAGGTGCAGAATATACAACGCTGCTCGCAAAATACTGGCGTGAGCGCTATGAAGAACTGGGTGGCAAAATCGTTCTTGAGGATACCTATACTCAAGGCGATACCGATTTCTCTGCCCAAATCACCCGCCTCAAAGCACAAAACCCCATGCCAGATTGCCTCTATGTCGCTTCCTTACAAGCTTCAGATGCTGGTGCAATTGCTAAGCAATTACGAGATGCCGGAATAACCCTCCCGATGGTTGGCGGTGATGGGTATGATGGTCCCGAATTGGTGGGGGTTGGTGGTAGTGGTGCAGAAAATGTCTATTTCACCACCCACGCCCTTATCAGTGCCGATAAAGGTACCGATAAAATGAAAGCCTTTATCAAAGCCTATAATGCAGAATATGGTAACGATCCAGAAAGTGCATTTGCTGCGCTTGGTTACGATGCCATTTATCTCATGGCAGATGCGATCAAACGCGCTGGTTCCACCGATCCAAAAGCAATACGCGATGCGTTAGCGGCAACCAGCGGATTCGAAGGCGTAACTGGTACGGTTACATATCAGCCCGGGATCCGCGTTCCACAAAAGAGCGTCACGATCATTGCTATCGTCAATGGTCAATATACACTTGGTGCAGAAGTAACACCAGAAAAGGTTCCAGCACCTTAAGATTATGTATTACCCCCGATCAAAACAAAATTGGTCGGGGGTAAATTTTCTATACTATAATGGTATAGGATAATAATTTTATAGGAGGAGTAACATGTCAGAACTAAATTTATCTCTTTTAGATGTGTATCAATTCTTAAAATCGAAAAAATGGGTCGATCTTACCCATGCCTTTGCCCCTGGGATCCCTCATTGGCCCGGTTTCCCCAATGAACATCGTGAATCATTATATTATTACGATGAAGGGGTGGGAACATTTGGTACTGGAATTTATGTTCATCTATATTCCCATGTTGGACAATGGGGCACACACGCCGATCCACCCGCCCACTTCGTCAAAGGTACGCGCACACTCGATCAAATTGATGTGAAAGAAATGATACTCCCCTTAGTTGTGCTTGATATCCACGAGAAAGTGGAAAAGAATCCAGACTATACCATCACCATGGAAGATGTTAAAGCATGGGAAAAGAAACACGGATTAATCCCGGAAGGTAGTTTCGTCGCATTGCGAACCGATTGGTCAAAACGTTGGCCGGATGACAAAGCAATGCAAAATGAAGATGAAAAGGGAATAAAGCACTTTCCTGGCTGGAGCCACGAGGTACTTAAATATCTTTTCGAAGAACGAAAAATCACCGCTTCTGGTCATGAAACCACCGATACCAATCCAGGATTAGATTGTTCCAAAGGCGATTATTCCATGGAGACCTACATTCTCGGAACAAACCATTATCAAATCGAACTGCTGACTAATTTAGATCAAGTACCCGAGTATGGCGCCTTGGTCGTAGCCGCTTTCCCGAAACCGAAAAACGGCTCGGGCTTTCCGGCAAGAGTCTTCGCTATTTTACCCTAGCAGATAAAAAGGAGTTTTACTCATGACCTATGCTCAGCGAACCGATCACCTGCGCCCTGAAGGGGCATACCAAGTGCTCGCCCGAGCGCAGGAATTGGAAGCTCAAGGAAAACACATCATTCACCTAGAAATAGGCGAACCAGATTTTGTTACACCATCCCATGTCAGCTTGGCGGGTATTAAAGCCATTGCGAATGGGCAAACCCGTTACAATCCCCCGGCTGGTATGACTCCCTTGCGGGAAGCCATTGCCGAATACGCTGGTCGTCTGCGGGGCATCTCCATTAAACCTTCTCAGGTTGTCGTCAGCCCGGGGGCAAAACCCAACCTCTTTTTCCCCACTTTGGCGCTGGTAAACCCAGGTGATGAGGTGATTTATCCTGACCCCGGTTTTCCAACCTATGAAGCGATGATTGGTGTTGCAGGTGGTATTCCGGTAGCGGTACCCCTCCTTGAAAAAAATGGTTTCTCTTTTGACTTAGATGCGTTTGACCAATTAGTCAATCCAAAAACAAAATTAATCATCCTCAACTCTCCGTCCAATCCAACCGGTGGAGTGATCCCGCAAGCAGACCTGGAACATATTGCGAAAGCGGCAATCCAAAATGATTGCTGGGTTTTATCGGACGAAATTTACAATCAGCTGGTATTTGATGGCACTCAAGCGCTTAGTATCGCATCCATTCCTGGTATGCTGGAACGAACCATCATAATGGATGGATTTTCCAAGACCTACGCAATGACTGGTTGGCGCTTGGGTTACGGCATCATGCCCGAAGGATTAGCGAACCGGGTTAGCTTATTGCTCACCCATTCCATCGGATGTACGGCACATTTTACCCAAGTTGCCGGTATTGAAGCGCTTACAGGCCCACAAGATTACGTCAGCATGATGGTAAAAGAGTACCAACGGCGACGGGATTTACTCGTCAATGCATTAAACCAGATGCCGGGGATATCTTGTTTGAAACCTCAAGCCACTTTTTATACCTTTCCAAACATCAAAGCCACCGGCAAAACCTCTAATGAATTAGCCAATTTACTCCTCGATGGCGGAGTAGCTGTGTTACCTGGCTCTGCCTTCGGTAAATATGGTGAAGGATATCTACGAATTGTGTTCGCCAATTCTTATGAGAACATCGAAATCGCCTTAGAACGAATGGATAAGGTCTTGCGAAAGTTGTCCTGATTCCCCTACGTATTAATAAAAAATACCTGCCCGGCTAACCAGGCAGGTATTTTTTTGCGATGGAACGTTCTTACTGATAGAAGGCATCTCCACACCAGCTAGGAAATGGCTTCACTTCGTCTATACTACACAAAGCGTATAGCCTCTGCCTCCTACTCGGAAGAGGCAACATTATCTATAATTGGCAATGTAAAACGAAAAGTTGTCCCTTGTTCGGGCTGAGATTGAACCAAAATCCTTCCGCCGCTCAGCTCAATGATTCGCTTGACGATGGAGAGCCCTAAACCTGTACCGGGAATGGCAAGCGATTTTGCATTAGAAGCACGATAAAATTCCTGAAACAAACGGGGTTGATCTTCTTGTGGAATTCCAATGCCGGTATCTTTTACCTCCCCAATCACTTCCCGATCGACCACTCGTAAAGATACTTCCACATAGCCCCTCATCGTGTATTTTATGGCGTTGCTGATAAGATTTTGCCAAACACTGCGAAACCAATCTGATTTTCCGCAGATAGGTGGGATTTTTTCTGCAATATGTATGCGCAACTCTAACCCTTTTGCTTCTGCTTGCGGTCGCAAGTTATCTACAACTTCTCGCAATATCTCATCCAGCTGCACTTTTTCACGGGTATTTTCACTGCTTAGAGTTTGAATTCGGCCAAGTTCTAATAGGTCGGAAATCATAGCCATTTGTTCCTCGGCGCGGCGCATACACTTTTCTAAAATTTCCTTTTTTTTCTCTTCGGGAACATAATCTTCCAGTATCAAACGTAAATATGTATAAATCGCAGCGATTGGCGCTTGCAATTCATGGGTTACTAAACGAATGAATTGCATTTTTGCCCGATCCAGTTCTTCCAGGCGCGCTTTTTCTTCTGCAAGTTTTTTGGCTTGTTGCTCAATGTCTTGTAAGCGTTTTGCTTCCAAAGATAAACGACGGCGCTCCAATCCTTGATTAACCACAATTAACAAGTCATCCACCGTAAATGGTTTGGTCAAAAAATCATAAGCGCCTTCTTTAATTGCCCGTACCGCCATTTCCACTGTTGCATAACCGGTAATGATGATACACACCGTTTCCGGATCAATCTGATGAATTTTTTCAATAAGCTCGATGCCGGTAATACCCGGCATCATCACATCTAACAAGATTAGGTCATAGCAATTATTTTTTATCAGTTCTAAACCTTGTTCACCGTTTTCCGCGGTATCGACCTCATACCCTTGAGCGTTAAGTGCCCTTTTTGTACCTTCCCGTATTCCTGTTTCGTCGTCAATGACTAAAATCTTTACTGATGACATAGTGTTGCCAATCTATTTCCGAATTTAAATCATCCAATTAAATCTTCATTATGATTATATTGATCTTGTTTTGGTAATTTCAATGGTAATAAAATTGTAAATATTGTCCCTTGCCCCACCTTGCTTTGGACATTGATTTGTCCACGATGCATTTTTACAATCCCATAGATGATGGCTAAACCTAAACCAGTTCCTTTTCCGATGGGTTTGGTCGTAAAAAAGGGTGTAAAAAGCTTGTTCATGTTTTCCGGAGGGATTCCCTTCCCAGTGTCTTCCACCTCTAAGGCAACGTAATCCAAAGAAGCTCGACGGGTACGAATGATTAACTTACCCCCCTCAGGCATGGCATCGACGGCATTATTCGTTAAATTAATCAATACTTCTCTAATCTGAGCTTGGTCTGCTTGGATTTGGGGTAGATCCGCATCTAATTTTATTTCAATGTCGATCTTTTGGTACCGAGGATGGTTTTTTTCCACCTCAACGACATCCTGAATCAATTGGTTTAAATTCGTCGGCTGCGCATTAACCTGCGTCTGACGGGCAAAATTAAGTAAAGCAGCAACAATATTTTTACAACGCAACGATTCATAGATGATGGTTTGCAAATCTTCTTTATTTTTGTTTTCTTCCTTTAACTCCCGTTGTAGGATATCCGCATACAATAAGATCGTCGCCAATGGATTGTTTAATTCATGGGCAACCCCAGCGGCGAGTTGTCCTAATGACGCCAATTTTTCGGTTTGGATTAATTTTTCCTGCATAGCTTGTAACTTGTCCAGCATACTATTAAACGATTTAGCAACCAAACCCACTTCACCGCGTGGAATATATGGCATGCGCGCGCTAAGATCGCCTTTACCTACTCGTTCGCTAACTTCTGCTAACACCTGCAACTCCTTTAATGGCCTTGTCACGGTCCGTGCTACAGGTATAGCTAAAATAAATGTGACGAAAATGGATAGAATGGCTACTACAAGAACATGCTGATTAAATGCTTGCACCAAGCGGAAGAAACGATTTTGACTGGCGCCAACATATAATATTCCGACAATCTTACCCGTATGATCACGGATGGGATCATAGCGCGTTATATAATTTTGGCTCACTACAAAAGCAGGACCTATATAACTCTCTCCTCGATCCAGGACAACATCACCGACATCTTGGGCAAGCCGAGTACCGACAGCCCTTTTGCCATCCTTTGTGAGGACATTGGTCGAAATCCGTTGGTCACCTAAAAAGATGGTCGCGGTATCAATTCCCGCCACGTTTCTAATATGATCTACTAGGGTGTAATCATTATTCAATAAATGAAAAACCGTAACAGCCCCAATAACCTGATCATTAACAATAAGCGGTGAAACCGAAATTAACACCAATCCTGCTGCTCCTTCACGGTTATCAAATAATGTCGGTGATGCTTTTTCGGTTGGGAGAACTGGAATATATGCTTGCTCACCCAGACCCAATAACTCAAGTTGAGTGATGGAAACGACTTCTGTCGCGGTTTGGATAAGACGGGAAGCGATTGCATCCTTAATAATCGGGATCTCCAGCCGATTAGGGACAGCAAGTTGAATAGGATGTATTTCTCCATTTACTAATAAAATCCCTCCGAGTACCGCTCCATCCACGGATTGTAAAAATGCTGCATGATTCCCTTTATTCAATAATCCGCTGGTTTGGATCGCAAACTCTTGGTTAATCATGTCTCGATTTACTGGTTCCGCCGATTTCCCATGGACAGCTGCTTGAACTATCACTGAATCCAAAGCTAATCTTTTACTCGTGTCAGCTAAACCGTTCAGCCAATCGTTGTAGAAAGTTTGCGCGAGGCGCATATCCCGTGCAATGCGGTCATTCATTGCCATAGAAAGATAATCATCAATTGTTCGTGAAATCACCCAGGAGCCAACTCCAATGGATAAAGCAGCAACAAAAGAAAAAGCGACCACTAAGGTAAATTCAAATGGAGCAGGAAAGACTTTGTGAATTAATCGTTGCACAATTCCCTCCGTGTTAACCTGCCAAAATGGATATAAACATCCTTGTCTCTAATAAAATAGGCTTTCATCTTATTGGAGGATAATCGAAAACTGTTCCAATTGCCTGGAATGCTGCTTCGGTTTGCTTGGCTGAGATAAGTACAGCGCAAGTTGATATAGATGTACTGATTGCCATGACGCCAATCCCATGATTCCGCAAAGTTTGCAAATACAAACCAGCAATACCCGCACGCAGTCTAAAATCAGGTCCATGGATACCTACCAAGGCACAATCCTGTTGAATAAAGAAATGAGTTACAATTTTCTCCCTTTGCAGTTCACAAACAAGTTTAAAAGCGGTTTGGACATCTTCCTGATCTATAGCGAGTATCAATTGATCTCGATTACTTGCATCTAATAGATGAACGATAAATTGGATATTGATTTTTTTATTTGCGAAAGCAGTAAGCAATCCTGTTGCAAGATCAACACCCTGATTGGCGCTTGCCTGGATTCTTACCAAATTTTTATGAACAATAACGCCCCCGATCCTAATTTTTTCCACGCTTCACCTATAAAGTGGGGGCAATAATGGATTATTGCTTGAGTAATTTATTCACCTGTCGGATGAGATCAGCAGGTGCAACTGGTTTACTCATAAAAGCATTGATATGGATATACTCATCGGTTGGGAAAAGTTGAGCATAGTCGGTATTCGCTATAGAAGTGACCATAATGATTGGAATTTGATTGATTTCATCATCATCATGAATGCGTTGGGTGACGGTTAATCCATCCAAAACCGTATCCATAATGACATCTAAAATCACCAGGTCGGGTTTTTCTTCCTTCATTTTTTTATAGCATTCATTTCCACTTGCTGCGCTTAGTGTAGAATGCCCGGCTTTTTCTAAAACCAAGCGGGTTGCTTCGACAAAATCCGGGTCATCGTCAACGATTAATATCTTTGCCATAACAATCTCTCCTTCAAAGGGATTCGTTTATCTAAACCATACACCTTTTGTTTTTGATGTGAAACTCATATTCTTCACGAAAATGAAATAATGTGGAACGAGCGGGATTCACTAAAGCACCACCCATCGGGCAAAATGTCTTTCCATCGATCCCGTCGGTTAATTCATCTATTAATTGTAAATCTTGTACGCGTCCTTTGCCATGTTCAATCCGATCTAATATTTCATACAAACGGTGAGAACCTAACCGGCAAGGAACACATCGCCCGCAGGACTCATGGGCAAAGAATTTTGTCAGACGACGAGCGACTTCGACCATGCAGGTGGTATCATCCATCACAATCATCGCCCCTGTCCCTAACTGGCTACCGACGCGTGGCAGGGTTTCAAATCCCATTGGCGTATCGAGATATTCCGGTGTGATGACCGGTGTAGATGCGCCACCCGGAATAACCGCTTTAAGTTGATGTCCATCTCTTACCCCACCAGCATGTTCATAAATGATCTCACGGATGGTTGTGCCAAGGGGTAATTCATAGTTTCCGGGCTTTTTTACATGCCCACTGACCGAATAGATTTTAGGCCCTTTGCTTTCCTCTGTTCCAATCCCAGCAAACCACTCTGCCCCGCGTAATACGATATGCGGGATGCAGGCGAGTGTTTCAATATTATGCACCAAGGTTGGCAATCCGAATAACCCTTTTTGGGCAGGATAAGGCGGTTTTAAGCGGGGATTACCTGGCTTTCCCTCCAAAGATTCTAGCATGGCGGTCTCTTCCCCACAGATATACGCACCGGCTCCGCGATGTACCGACATATCCAAATCGAAACCCGAATTAAGGATATTTTTCCCTAAGAATCCATGCTCATACGCATCTGCAATTGCTTTGATCCAGCGTTTAACCCCGAGGAAGAATTCCCCCCGAATATAGACATAGGCACGGTTCGCTCCCACCGCATAACTAGCAATAATCACCCCTTCGATGATTTGATGCGGGTCGCGTTCCACCAACTCGCGATCTTTAAAGGTTCCGGGTTCCCCTTCATCGGTATTGACTGCCACAATTTTGGGAACATTAGGATCTTTAGGCATGAAACTCCACTTAACACCAGCTGGGAATCCCGCGCCACCTCGTCCCCGTAGCCCAGACCGTTTCACCATGTCAATGATTTCCTGGGGCGATTTCGTTAATGCTAAACGCACTGCTTCATAGCCTCCATTCGCCAGATACGTGATGATCTTTTCCGAATCGGGGCGATGGATATTGCGAGTTAAAACCGGTTCAAACATACTCTCTCGTTTTCTATGCTTCTTCTTCTAATTTCTCTATCAAGCGATCAATATCCTCGAAAGTAAGATGTTCATAGAGCTCATCATTTATTTTTAACACCGGAGCACTGCCGCAAGCAGCCAGGCATTCCACTACTTCCAAGGTGAATTTACCGTCGGCACTTGTTTCCCCAGGTTGTAGATTGAGTTTCTTCTTTACATAATCAATAATCGGTTCTGCCCCGCCAGCAAGATAACAGGAAAGCCCTTCACAAACCTGAATGCGATATTTCCCTTGTGGTTCTAATTTGAACATAGTATAGAAACTGGCAGTAGCTTTAACTTTACCAATTGGCAAATCAAGCCGATCGGCTACCCGTTGCAGTGCCTCATCACTCAGCCAGCCAAATTGTTCCTGGGCGATGTAGAGTGCCGCCAATAGCATGGCTTGCTTTTGGGGATCCCGCACCATCTGGTGATGCGTGTCCTTTGTGGTGGATTTAATTTCCATGCTTTATTTCCTCTTTTCCAACACCTCACTAATTATATGAGACAATGCATCAGGGGAGAACGGTTTTTTCAAACAAGCTGCGAGATAATGGGGTTCTTCTTCACCAGTAATTTTTTGTGTATCAGCTATTTCTTCATTGATGATATGAATAATTGGCAAGAAACGTAGTATTGGGTCATGATGGATACGCTCACCAAAATCAAGGTGTTTCTTACGATCATGAAAATCAATATCCTCGATAATTAAATCAGGCCATTGCTGATCTATCTCATCCATTGCGCTATCTAAACTATCTACTAAGTCCAGTTCATAACCAAGAGGCGCTAATGTTTGGTTGGCAAACGGGTAGAAATCACCATCCTGATCGATAACAAGAATTTTTGCAAGGGTTATTTCGGACATTTTTCCATCATTGTTGACCATTACATTTAATAAATCAATCTATTATCATCCACCCCAGGGCATTTTCGCATAAAGTTCAAAAAGGGCATCATGCATCTTCTTGAACAATGCCTCATGAGTGCGCTCCCAACCTGCCAATAGTTGCAATACTTCCCGCGCTTCTCCTTCGGTTTGATTCGCCATCATCTCATAAAACTCCGAGAAATCCCGCTCAATTAAATATGCCATTCTTAAAACAGGGAGGTCGGGTAGCATTGCTTCGGTAACCGTTTGATCGAGCATTTCTTTTTCAGCCCGTTGGGAGAAAAAGCCAGCTTTTTGCATTTCCAAACCGCTATTCAGGTCAGCTGGTTTCCCTTCCTCTAATGCTTTTAATTGATTTTGAATAAAGTAAATATGTTTCTGCTCTTCCATTGCCAATGCTTTGAATGCACCTACCGCTGAGGCTTGATTCAAACGTGCAGCATTTTCTTCGAAAAAGCGCTTTCCTTCGTATTCCCTTTGGAGGGCGTATTCATATATCTTTCGGATGTCCATATCATCTCCCATTACATATCAATCGGCTAATTCTACTTTAACCGCGCACACCTTATATTCGGGTATCTTGGCAATCGGGTCTAAAGCAGCTATCGTCAACACATTCGCAGAAGCCTCTGGAAAGTGAAAATTCGCATAAATCATGCCGGGCAGAACCCGATCCGTCACCCATGCTTCCGCTTCGATACTTCCTCTACGGGAACTTACCCGAACTCGCCGTTGACCATTAATACCTATTTTTTCTGCATCTTGTGGGTTCAACTCAATTAATGGCTTTGGATAAATTTCCAGTAAACCTTGCGAGCGACGGCTCATTTCTCCACCATGCCAATGATAAAGCACCCGTCCTGTCGATAGGATCATTGGATACTCTTGATCGGGCATTTCTGCGGGTGGAATGTGTTCAACAGGTGCAAATTTTCCTAAACCTCTCGCAAATTTACCTACATGCAGTATCGGTGTTCCATGGTGAGTGGTGTCGCGAACTGGCCATTGAAAAGTCTCCCCTCGTTCTAAACGTTCGAACGTCACGCCCGCATAACTGGGGGTAAGTGCTGCAATTTCCTGCATAATCTGCGAGGGATGTTGATAATTCCATTGCGCATGTGGCGATTCCAAATTTATTTTCCGTTCCCCATTTTCTTCCATCAATGCAATCATTCGGTTCGCTAAATCAGTCAGGATCTTCCAATCCGGACGTGAATCGCCTAAAGGTTGAATTGCTTGACGGACTAGTTGGATGCGCCGCTCCGTATTCGTGAAGGTGCCGTTTTTCTCTGCAAAACTCGATCCAGGTAAGATCACATCGGCATAAGGAGCTGTCTCGGTGTAGAAAATATCCTGTACCACAATGAAATCACAAGCCTCAAGGCATTCACGGACATGATTGGAATCCGGGTCGCTCATCTGGGGATCTTCTGCCATGATATATAATGCATGGATTTTACCTTCCAAAATACCCGGGATCATTTCCGTGACGGTCAAACCAACTTGAGTCGACATCGTAGCCCCCCAAGCCTGACCGAATTTGTGCGCAGCTTCCTCACTAGTCACCGGTTGATAAGCGGAATAAACATTCGGCAACCCACCCATATCCGATGCGCCTTGTACGTTATTTTGGCCGCGCAGTGGATTCACCCCACCGCCAGGAACACCCATATTTCCCAAAAGCATCTGCAAATTCGCCAGGCTCATCACATTATAGACGCCAGTAGTGTGCTGGGTAATACCCATCGCCCATAAGACTGCCATGGGTTTATTTTTTCCCATAATTTCTGCTGCCTCATAGAGCATTTCCTCTGGCACACCGGTAATCTCCGCGGTTAATTGCGGGGTATATTTTTCTACTACCTCTTTGAATTCTGCAAATCCTTCCGTTCGTTCCTCAATAAAAGCTTGATCTTCCCAGCCATTTTGAAGGATAATATGCATTATTCCATTGATCAATGCAATATCTGTCCCGGGTTGATGCCGAATATGTAAGGTTGCAAAATCGGCTAATGGTATCTGGCGGGGATCAGCCACAATCAGTTTTGCATCGCGCTGTTTTACCGCTTGGCGAATCTTCATCCCAATGATTGGATGCTGTTCGGTGGTATTCGACCCAATCACAAAGAATGCTTTTGCTTCTTTTGTCACATCCTCAATCGAGTTGGACATTGCACCACTGCCGAAGGAAATGGCCAGACCGGCCACACTGCTGGAGTGTCAGAGACGGGCGCAATGGTCGATATTATTCGTCCCAATCACTTGACGAGCCAATTTGCTCATCAGGAAATTTTCTTCATTCGTACACTTAGCCGAAGTAAGTAAACCAATACTATCTGCACCATATTTACTTCGGGTTTCAATCAATTTTCGGCTGACTATGTCCAAGGCTGTATCCCAGTCAACATCGACCCATTCTCCCCGATCTTTCCCGGTTTTCTGCCCTCCATCTAGCAAATATTTGCGTACTTTGGGGGTTTTCAAACGGTCTGGGTGATGAACATAATCATAACCAAACCGCCCTTTCACACAGGTAAAGCCATTGTTTACCGGGGCATTTGGAACACCCACGACATTGACAATTTGATTATTACGTACCTGCAATTCAATTTGACAACCCACGCCGCAATAAGAACATACCGTTTGGATTTTTTCCAACTGATAGGGCCGCCCCTTACCAACCGTCATCTTTGGCCAAAGGGCTCCCGTAGGACATACTTCTACGCAACTCCCACAAAATTCACATGGGCTATCTTGCATAGTGCTATCTGCGCCAAACCCTATATACGAATTAAATCCACGATAGAAAACGCTGATAGCCTCTACTCCATTAATATACGTGCAAGCGCGCACGCATCGTCGGCAGAGGATACATTTATTTCGATCAACAATAATAAATGGGTTCGAATCATCAATTGGATACTGATGTTTTTCTCCATTATACCGGTCGCCCTTTACGCCATACTCATACGCTAAATTTTGTAATTCACAATTTCCAGTAGCTTCACAGGTCATGCAATCAAGAGGATGATCGGAAACGATTAATTCCAATGAAAACTTACGCGCCTCCAGCACCTTCGGTGAACGTGTACGGACAACTAATCCTTCTGAAACCGGAAACGTGCACGAGGTTTGAAGAGCGCGTTGACCTTCAATTTCCACTAAGCAAACCCGGCAAGCACCTTCTGGAGGCAATGCTGGGTGATCGCATAATACCGGAATCTCGATTCCATTTTCCCTTGCAGCTTGCAGTATTGTTTGACCGTAACGGGCTTGGATTTTTTTCCCATCTATGACAATATTGGCTGTTTCCATGGATAATTCTCCTCAATCTATTCACATCATAACACAAATTTTATTCCACCATGATGGCATCAAATTTACAAACTTCAACGCAGATACCACAGCGTTCACAAATTTCTGGATCAATCACATGAACCTTTCCTTTTTCCCCTGTAATCGCTCCAGAAGGACAATTTCTAGCACAAACCATACAACCAGTGCATTTTTCAGGAATTATCGAATACGTGATTAAACCCTTGCATACCTTAGCGGGACATTTCTTATCGTAGATATGCGCTTCATATTCCGCTCTAAAGAATCTCAACGATGCCATTACCGGGCCTGGGGTTAATTGCCCTAAAGCACAGAGAGAAGCTTCTTTCATATTTCGAGAAATATATTCGATCTCATCTAAATCTTCTGGTTTTCCCTCGCCATTACTGATGCGGGTGAGAATCTCCAATAAGCGTCTGCCCCCAATTCGGCATGGGACACATTTACCACATGATTCTGCTGAAGCGAACGTCAAGAAGTACTTTGCAAATTCCACCATGCAGGTATCTTCATCCACGACAATCATCCCCCCCGAACCCATCGTTGCTCCAGCCTTTACTAATGAATCGAAATCAACCGGCGTATCCAACGCTTCGGCAGGCAAACAACCACCCAAGGGACCACCAGTTTGAACCGCTTTGAATTGTTTTCCTCCAGGGACACCACCGCCAATATCAAAGATGATTTCACGCAATGTTGTGCCCATGGGAATCTCAATCAAGCCAGTGTTATTGATGCGGCCGGTTAAAGCGAAAATGGCGGTACCCGGTGAACGTTCCGCTCCAATGCTGGCAAACCATTCCGCCCCGTTTAATATAATTTGGGGCGTCATGGCATAACTTTTTACATTATTCACATTGGATGGTTTATTCCATAAGCCGGAGACAGCCGGGAACGGAGGGCGAGGTCTCGGTTCTCCGCGCCTTCCCTCTATCGAAGCCATCAGAGCAGTTTCTTCTCCGCAGACAAAAGCGCCTGCTCCCTCTTTTATAAAAAGTCTGAAATTAAAATCCGTCCCTAAGATATGCTCTCCTAATAATCCTAACTCTTGGGCTTGTTGGATGGCGATTTTCAAGTGTTCAATGGCTAATGGATATTCTGCCCGGCAATAGATATATCCTTCTTCAGAACCGATGGCATAGGCTGCAATTGCCATTCCTTCAATAACACTATGCGGATCCCCTTCCAGAATGGAACGATCCATAAATGCGCCCGGATCCCCTTCATCAGCATTACAGATGACATATTTTGGACGCTGAGGTGAACGGCGGGCAAATTCCCACTTGATTCCGGTTGTAAATCCTGCTCCACCCCGCCCACGCAATTTTGAATCTTTCATCACACCAATGACTTCATCAGGGGTCATTTCCGTCAATGCATGAGCTAAGGCTCGATAACCGTCCCTGGCAATATACTCTTCAATTCGTTCCGGATTAATAATGCCACAATTTTTCAATGCTATTCGATATTGTTTGCTATAAAAGGGCAAATCAGTATATCGAGGCAGAGCATTTGCACCTAAGAACATTGTTGTATTGTTATCCATACCGCTGTTTTCTCCGTTCATCTTTACCACTCTTCTGGCACAACACCCAACACCCATTCTTGAACTGGTTGCCCAGCCAGAATATGCTCATCTATAATGCGAGCCACCATGGGTGGTTTTACATTAGCATAAGTAATGCGTGGTTGACCGGGTAATTGCACATCCACCAGCGGTTCCCGCACGCAGATACCAATACATCCCACGCGGTTGATCATGGCATCGATATTTCTTTTCTCGAGTTCAATGCGAATTTGTTCTAAGGTTTCACCAGCGCCAGCTGCTAGACCACAAGTGCCAGTACCGACAGTAATAATAATGCGTTTCTGTTTCACTTCCTGGAGTTCGCGTTTGACGCGCTGCTGGAAATCCACTAATTCAGCCACACTATTCAATTTACCCATCGCTGCCTCCTCCATTTATTCAAGCCGCTTTAATTGGCGCACCAGTTTGTCGGGGACAGTTTGCCCATACACTTTATCATCCACAACCACAACTGGAGCTAAACTACATGAACCAACGCAGTACACTATTTCCATAGAGTATTTGTAATCCGGTGAGCTACCACCCGGCGGTGTATCTAGCTGTTCTTTTATGATATCGATTGTCTTACGTGCCCCCCGCACATGACAGGCAGTTCCATCACAAACGCGGATTAGATGCCTGCCCCTGCGTTCTAATCGGAATTGGGCGTAAAAGGTTGCTACACCTAACAAGCGGCTTAATGGTATACGCGTTCGCTTTGAAATCTCATTCAGAATTGGTTTTGGTAAATAACCATATGCTTCTTGTACGCGCTGTAATATCGGAATCACTGCCCCTTTTTGATTGCGATATTGCTCGAGAATTTCTGTTAATGGTCTTAAATCAAACTTTTCTTCCATGATTTGATTGGTCATCATGATCTTCTCCAATGGCGAGTTAATATAATTAGGTAGAACGGGCTAAGGGAAGAAAAACATGGAAAGTAGTTCCCTCACCCAGTTTACTCTCAACCGTAATTCGACCCCCAAAGCGTTCAATGATGTCTTTGATGATCGATAAACCCAAACCGGTCCCTTCCGTTTCAATTGCTTTTGCATTTGGCGCTCGATAAAATTCTTGAAACAGATGGGGCAATGCCTCTTCAGGGATTCCAATGCCGGTATCCTGTACAACAATATGAATTTCACCATCCAAGCGATCCAGTGAAAGTGTAACTTTTCCACCATTCAAAGTATATTTCACCGCGTTGGATAAAAGGTTGTTCAAAATACGATCTACACCTTCTGGGGTGGCACAAACTTTGATTTCATCACAGTTACACTGATTATTAAATTCAAGGGTAATAGCTTTCTCTTTTGCGGGTATTTCAAAACGTGCCATTACCTTATGAATTAGTGCGACTAATTCCGTTGGAGCGGGTTTTTCAAGGAGTTTTGGTTGAGCCTTTCCCGCAGCGAGATCTAATAAATCATCCACCAATTTTTGAAGATATTCGATTCTTCGTACTGCACGCTCTAAAATATCGCGCTGTTGTTCATTCAAGTCACCCGCATAGCCGGCGGTAATGGTGCGCAATAAACTTTTCGTAACACTTACCGGCGAACGCAACTCATGGGTGACCATGTGGATGAACTGACTTTTCATCTTATCCAGTTCCTGCATACCTTGGTATGCAATTGCATTTTCGATCGCTATGCTTCCTTGAGCAGCGATGGCACTGATAAACTCTTCATCTTCCTTTGTAAACCGGTTTTGTTCAACAGCATATGCCCGTAAAATCCCCAATGGTCCATTCTTGCCAACTAATGGGGCAGATAACATGGATTTAATCCCTTCTGCGCGCGCTTCTTCCGGATATTGCAATAAAGGACTTTCTGGGGCATTAGGGATATTGACCACTTTACCAGAAAGAGTTTCTCTTGCTAATAGATTCGTCAATGCGTCTACGGGACCTTTATTGATATAGGTCTGGCTTAAACCATATACAGCGACCGGCTCAAGGAAGCGTCCACTTTTATCCAGCATCCGAATTGAACAAGCGCGCACTTCCATTGCTTTGGCGGTCGTCTCTACCAGGCGTTCTAACACCTGTTGCAGTTCCAAAGTTGAGCCAACGATTTTCGCTCCTTCATTGAGCGCTTGAAGCCGTCTCGTCGTACGCTGCAAACTCTCGGTTAATTCAATGACTTCCGTTTCGCGTTGACGCAACCGATTCTGGATTGTCCCAACTAAAAAGGTTACAATCACTGCAGTGCTGGAAAAAAATCCTAATACTCCAAAGACATACAATAGCTGCTGATATAATGGCTGGGGCAAAAAGCCATAAAGCGCTTGATGGGGTATGAGACCAGCATACTCCAAGAATGTCGTCCCACCGACGAATATGATTGCCAAAATCGAGAAAATGAAAGCCAACCGAAGCGGGAAAAAGATGGCGGCAATGATAATATGGAAAATGAAATACCAAATCGCTGGGCTTTCTATACCCCCCGAATAATGAAAAAGTAAAGTCATGGCAATCCAGTCTAGGGTGGTTTGCCAAATCGTGAGCTTTTGATAATATGTTTCCGATTTGCCGCTTTTTTTTGCTCGTTGCTCGCTGATATAAAAATATAGGTTATAGAGTAAAATAGAAACGCCGATGCTATACAGCATAGCAAACGGCGCTCCTAAATGAAAGATATATTGAACAACGAAGGTGGCAATCAGAACCCCGATGCCAGCAATCCAACGCAGCTTTATCAGCCAGGATACACTGGCAACCAGCTCCGCATTTACCAGATTACGTGTACTACTTATCCTGGAAGAACCCGAAACCGCCCGGTTAGTTTGATCTCCATCTGAGTAGGGAACTCCCATTCATACCTCTAATAAAATTATTCTGGTAAGAGTTCCTTAACTTTAGCCAGCAAAACCTCAGGATCAATCGGTTTCTCAAGGAAATGTTCCACCGGCAGATAGTCTGCATCTGGCGCAAAACGCAGCGGTGTGGTGGAGTGAATTGCCGTTAACATGATAATCGGCGTGTGGCGAAATTCCTTATATTCTGAATTTTCATCCGGACTGTGTAGGGCAAGGGCGACTTGAAATCCGGCTGTTGTGGTGTCCATCATCACATCCAGCACAATCAAGTCTGGTTTAACCTTTTTAACCATTTCTAGCCCTTCTTCACTGCTTTTTGCTTCAGAGACCTGATAGCCGGCTGCCTCTAATGGTAAGCGGACAGTTAACCGCTGGTCTGGATCATCATCAATAATTAATATATGCTTTTTGCTCATGCTCTTCACTTCCATATCTCTGATAGAATTTGTTCGGCTATAACATTAATTATAGCCTCAACAGGTGAACTTAAGGGTGCCATAAAGGTTAGATCTTGCGGTTCAACACCATAAATCACAATTTCATCTGGTAACATATTCAAGGCTTGAGCCAATTCCAAAACGCTGGCAAGATCAGGCTCGTGCAATGACAAAACATTTCCGTTGGCAATCAACCGCACATCTTGAGGTGAAAAACGTCTCCACGTTCCTGGTTTCGCACCCATTTGAACCGCATCGACAAGGATTACTTTCTGCCAACCCTCAAAACGGTTCATCAAGTCAATGCCCGGTGTCCCAACTTCCTCGACCGCAACTCCCGCGGGGAGTTCCCGCTGCGAGAGGATCTCTGCCACTCGCACCCCAATGCCATCATCTCCTTTCAAGATATTGCCTAACCCAATAATGAGGGTCTTCTTTTCCGTCAAAGGAGATGATGGTTCTTGAGGCACGTGCAGACTGCCAGATTAGATTGGCTGTTTATTTAATTGTTAAGACATGCACACTGCAAGAGATGCAGGGATCATAGGCACGCACTAGCATTTCCAAATCCAGGCGCATCGCTTCCTGATCTTTATGCATCACTTGGGGTACTAACACCCGCATATCATGCTCTAAATTATTGATATTTTGATTGGTCGGGATGATACAATTTGCTCCCGTGATTCGGCCATCCTCACCTATTTGATAATGATGGATGAGCAAACCACGAGGAACATCTGCAACACCAACTCCTTCGCCAGGCATACGGGTCACCGGGGCGGGTTCTTCCGCCTGGATACCGCGCTCCAATAATTTCTCGATGATCAGAATTGCATCTTCGGTCGAATGAACAATTTCAACCACCTGGGCAGCAGAGTTGAGGAACGTATTGGTCACTTTGGGTTTCATCCCTAAAGCGGTGGCAGCTTCTTTTGCCTTGGGGTGTAACTGGTCATAATTGTTATTGAAACGGGCTAGAGCACCCACCATCAGCGATTCACGTTTATTACGCGTGAATTTGGCAGTCGAATGCGGTACTAAAAATTCATTCGTGACTTCTTTGTATCTCTCTGGTGGCACACGCACCCCATCCGTGGTGACAATATCTCCATCAATGTATGCATATTCGTCTGGTTTGCTCAAGGAAACATACTCTGTATCGCGCTCGAATTCAGGCCAAGATAATTTGGAGAATAGTTCCACTGTCGCATCAAGGTCTTTGCGCGACTCAACCAGACGCTTGTGTAAGCTTTCCAGCTCTGCTGTGGTTGGGAAATGGGTGAAACCACCAACTGTCATTGCAATGGGATGCGTATGGCGCCCAGTCACAGCAGCGCAAATATCGCCAGCCAATTTTTTCATCCTCAACGCGCGCAAAACCACTTCAGGATGGGTATTGACTAATGGGATTACACTACCTACGCCCAAGAAGTCTGGAGCAACTAACATATACACATGCAGAATGTGGCTATCCAGGATTTCGCCGTGAAAGGTCAGTTTCCGCAATAACCAACTCTGCTCGCTCAATGTAACGCCAAGCGCTTTTTCTGTTGCCCGCAATGAAGCAGTGGCATGACCGGTGGCGCAGATTCCACATATGCGACTGGTGATGTGCGAGGCTTCGTGATATGGCCTGCCCAACAACATTGCTTCAAAGAAACGGGGTGTTTCAACCACTTCGAAACGGCAAGTGGTTAAATTGCCGTTTTCTACCTCCACGACAATATTGCCGTGACCCTCTACCCTGGTGACGTGATGAACATCAATTCTTTTACTCATGCTTTTACCCTTTCTGCTGTAATTTCTCACGTACCTGGTAAGTGGTAAACATCGTATAGATGGAGGTGATGTCTTCCACTGTCAAACCAGCCTCCGCTAGTACTTCCCGCATGGAATTGTCATTAGGATTGGTAATGAACCCGCGGCATGCCTCGCAAGAAGCTCCATAACTGGGGCAAATTGCACCACACCCTGCGCGGGTTACCGGTCCTAAACAAACTTCTCCCTTTGTGTACAGGCATACATTCCCTTTCAGTTTACATTCCACGCACAAAGGATAATCGGGAATGGGAGGTTTTTTACCTAACAAGAGCGCTTTTACAACCGCGATGAACTCATTCCGGTCTATGGGGCAACCTGGGATAGCGTAATCGACATCAATCACTGCGCTGATTGGTCTGGTATCATAGGTTTCATACCAATCGGCTTTGTCGCCATAGACATACTTCCGTACTTCATCCAATGGATGGAGGGCTTTGAGTGCGTTCACTCCTCCAAGGTGAGCACAGGCGCCTAACGCGACGACAATGGCAGCTTGTTCGCGAATTTTCTTTAATCGCGGTTCATCACTCGCTCTGGTGCAAGAACCTTCCACAAAAGCAATTTGGTAATCTTCACCTTTTTCGGTCATCGCTTCCCGGAATTGGACGATTTCCACCACATTTAATAATTCTGGGTGGTCCTGAAGCGAATCAACCACGGTGAGCTGGCAACCTTCGCAGCTTGTGAAATCAAAAAAAGCGATTTTTGGTTTACCGTTGCTGCTCATAATGCCTCCTCCAGCCCCTTAATTTCTTTATAGGGGAATACCGGGCCAGATTGGCAAGCATAAACATTATTGATTTGACAATGTCCACACTTACCGACGCCGCATTTCATCTTTCTTTCTAGAGAAAGATAGATATTACCTTCAGAAATACCCTTGCCAAAAAACTCCATCAGAACAAAGCGGTACATTACTGGTGGCCCGCAAGTGATGGCAACCGTGTTGCGCGGATAAATTGAGACATATTTGAATAAAGTAGTGATCACACCCACATTACCCGTCCAAGTTTCATCACCACGATCCACCGTCAGCATGAGTTCAACATCATCCCGCTCGCTCCATGCCTTTAATTCATCTTTGAAAAGTAATTCACCTGGATTTCGTGCACCATATAAAATGATCACTCTTCCATATAGGTTTCTTTCGTCCAAAACTTGGTTGATCAAGGAGCGCAAGGGTGCTAATCCTAAACCGCCGGGGGCAAACAAAATATCTTTCCCGCGAAAGTTTTCATACGGGAATCCCCGTCCGAACGGTCCGCGCAAACCAACTTTATCACCCACTTTCAAATTGTGCAGTGCAGTGGTGACATCGCCCACCTTGCGAACACACAATTCAAATGTGCCGTTGCTGCGGCTGGGTGAACTGCTAATGCTGATCGGCGCTTCCCCAATACCAAAAACGGATACTTCCATAAATTGACCGGGGCGATGACCTAAAGAACGCCCTTTCGGCAATTGAATTGTAAAAACTTTTTCCAGGGCGGTCAGCGGTCGAATGTCAATAATGGTTCCCATTTCCGGAGCGTAGATATCACGATCCGTACTCGTTACAGTTTTTGTTTGTGGATAACTAGCTATGGCTACCATGGTTAATGACTCCCAGCTTCTTGTTGTCGGTAAAGCTCATTAAATGTACTCACCGGCGTAATATCAACTAGGCAGGCTCGCGCACAGCGTCCACACCCAACACAACCAAGGTGCTTATGGGCATCGAGAATATATTTTCCTTTACGCATAAAGCGATGCCGTTGGCGTAAGGCTCGGCTAGCGCGGAAATTATGACCACCTGCCACAGTGGCAAAATCATCCAACTGGCATGAGTCCCAATTTCTTACCCGTTGTCCTGTCACCAAATCCAGTTCTACTTCGTCTTTTACATCGAAGCAAAAACAAGTCGGACAGACATTGGTGCAGGAACCACAAGCTAAACAGCGATTGCCTAGCTCTTCCCACAATGGGCTCTTCATACTCAATTCCATTATTGAGGAAAGTTCACTGACATCAAAATCTAAACGGTAAGAAAACTTTGGCCATTTGGCGCTGATCACTGCATTTAACTTTTGGATTTCCTCCTTTGTTGCAGTTGTCGAAGAGGAATATTTTTGCAGCAATTCGGCGCCTGCCTGGGTACCTACATCAACTGCATAGGCATCGCCTAAATCGGTAAGGTGAAGGTCATAACCTTCGTCGGCTGTCAGAGTGCCCATGTCTTTGCAGAAAGAATGTTCATCGCACGGGGCTAAACACTCAATGCTGATGATCAGTGTCTTCTTGCGCCGCTCCATATAGTGGATATCATACTGCCCACTTGAAAATACCGTGTCGAGCAATTGGATAGCATGTAAATCACAGGTATGGACCCCGAGAATTACAGTAGGCGGTGTCTCGGGTGGGTCTTCGATCACGCCACCATTAACGCGCGTAAATTTGAAAAGGGTCTCCTTGGTTGGAAGGAGCCACTTTTTCGGTGGCAAAATCGTTGTAGGATATCCCATTTGCAATTCACTTGGGTCATGAATTTCTTCAAAGGAATATCCAATATCATGAGGCACCGGTCCAACTACACGATAGTCTGGCAGCAGACGGGCTACAAAATCTTGAAAAGCTGTTTTTGAAAGTATTGTAAGGCTCACATTCTGCTCCTCTGTCGTAAGGGAATAATACAAGGGAGCCATATTAGCTCAAATATCAATATACCTGTATCTAAATAAACTGACTAGTGAGTTTTGTCACACAAAAAAGTACCTTTTTTCCAAGATAAAAATAAAACCTGTTGCATTTTCCCCTATTTTTTGTTATAGTAATAGTAGATAGGTAGTATTCAAATCCTGCCAACAAGCCTCAACCAAATCAGCCAGATTTCTAAGAAAGGAGGTTGGCGATGGGTGAGAGTGTAGGCGTTAATACCTGGAATATCTTACTGGGGGATGATGGATCCGAACATGCGTATGCTGCAGCGAAATTAATCTGTGATTTAGATCTACCAACTGAAAGCCATGTCTCCGCTCTGGCAGTTTTCCCACCGACTCAAATCAATCATTATCCATCACTAAAAGAACAACTAGAGATCTCCTGTCAACAATTACAAGCACGCGGCGTGCGCGTTGATTCAGAAATCAAAACCGGCGATGCCGCAGAGACCATCCTGGATTTTGCTGAAAGGAATAAAATCAATCTGATCGTGTTAGGCGCAGTAGGATTGCGGGCAACTTTCGGAATCTTTTTGGGTGGTGTCGCCCAAAAAATTGTCGAATATGGGAATTGCCCTGTATTAATCGTCAGGGCACCTTATGAAGGGTTGCACCATATCCTTGTGGCAAATGATGGCTCCACAGCCGGATGGAACGCTATTAATTATCTGGCACAATTTCCCATACCACATCATACCCGTATCACGGTTATCCATGTCATGCCGCCCTGGTATCCAGAGGATTTTGCCACCGCTGCGTGGGGGATGGGCAGTGCGCCTTTACCACCCATACCTCCGCGCCGCCCCGCTGAAGGCGAAAAAAGTGAGGAAGAAATTCAAGCGGAGGAATTGTTAGAGAAATCCGTCAATATCCTCCGTGATAGTGGATTTAAAGCTCAGACAGCATTAAAACGCGGTGATGCTGCCACTGAAATCTTACAATTTGCAAAAGAGAAACAGGTCGATTTAATTGTCGCTGGTTCGCGTGGATTGAGCCGTGTCTCCGCCTGGTTACTGGGAAGTGTCTCCCGAAAATTAATTCACTATGCAAAGTGCTCTGTGTTAGTTGTCCGCCAACCAACCATGTCTTAGGAGGTGATACTTAAGCTTTTCGAAGAACTCAAAAATAGATTTTTCCCATATCGGGAAACATTCCATGAAATGAGGAGGTGAACGATGATTGTTGCAAAACAAATCGCAGATCTCATTACCTTTACTCGCTTGGGGATTGCCATTTTCATGGTCTGGCTGGGCGTTAGCCATGGAAGCGATGCATTAGCCCTCGTTATTTGGTTAATGTTATCCGATTGGGTTGGCGATTTTTTGGATGGGAATCTGGCTCGCCGTAGTAGCCGCCAGTACCACACCTGGATCGGCGATCATGATTTACTCGTCGATATGTCCGTAGCAGCCGGGTTATTGATTTATCTGGTTGCTGCCCATCTCTTGAATCCTTGGATAGGATGGATCTATCTGGTTATCTGGAGTGTTTTATTTTTATGGATCGGTATCCCGTTCTCTTTAGGCAACCTTTTTCAAGCACCCGTCTACGGTTATTTTCTCTGGATAGTACTGACCATAGCTCCTAAACAGGGGATATGGTTAATTGTATGGATTGTGACCGTAGTAGTCATCACCTGGCCTAAATTCCCACGCACAGTGGTACCGAATTTTCTTTTAGGATTTCGCGAGGTCCATCTTCCGCCAAAGAGAGACCGTCAAAAATAAATATACCCCCCTCCCGAATGGTCAAAGATGTAGGGAGGGGGTAATTTTTTATTCTTTCGAATATGAGACATGTTTAGGAATTGAGGCGCGGAGTAACGCGGATTTTTTGGTGAATGAATGTTAAGAAATTGGGACGCGGATGGTCGCAGAAAAACGCGGATTTCTTGGTAAATGAATGTTAAGAAATTGGGACGCGGATGGTCGCGGAGGAACGCGGATTTTTTGGTAAAGTATATTTTGGAAATTGGGACGCTGATGTGCGCGGAAGAACGCGGATTTTTAGTGAATTAATATTAGGAAATTGGGACGCGGATGGTCGCGGAGGAACGCGGATTATTGGTAAAGAATATTTTGGAAATTGGGACGCGGATTCACGCGGAAGAACGCGGATTTCTTGTTAAATGAATATTTAGGAATCAGGACGCAGATGAAGGCGGAAAAACGCGGATTTCTTGGTAAATGAATGTTAAGAAATTGGGACGCGGATGAACGCAGAGGAACGCGGATTTCTTTTTACTTATTCACCTTTTTAGAAACCGAGTATTGGGTGTAGATTTCGAATTATGATCTTTTTCGCATGCATATATTTCCAATTCGCTAGTAAAGAATAGTATCCACCCATTCATTTCATGGAGGTTAATGTGTTCTCATCTTTCAACATTGTAAGGTCTCATATCTAATTCTGTGGTATAAATTACCCCTCGAAGCAAATCTTGATTATCAGGTATTCAATAGGAAAGTAATTTTGTTTAATCGTATTCGTTCTATCCTTCAAACTAATGTATCAGTAGAAATTAATAACCAAATCACCCAAGTCGACCAGTGCCAGTCGATCACCATCCTTTCCGCCAATCTATGCCACACTTGGCCCAAACGTAATTTCCCCTTCGAGCGCCTGCAAAAGTTTGTTGAACTGGTCAAAGAGAAACAAGCCGATATTTTACTTTTGCAGGAAGTAATGCACACCGATACAAGTCAGGTGCATGGCTGGTTAGCCGATCAGCTACAAATGAATGTTGCCTACGCCCGCACTAACGGAGACCGGCAATGGCTCCATTTTGAAGAGGGAGTAGCGGTACTCAGTCGTTTTCCCATCCTGCACAGCGAACAAAAATTTTTAAAATCAGCCTTTCACCCCTTTGTTCACCGTCAGGCATTAGCTGCTCAAATCGCCACCCCATGCGGAAAGATTCTGGCAATATCTACTCATCTCAGTATCACACCTTGGCAAAACCGCCATCAGATCGAACAAATTCAATCTTGGATTGAGGGACAAGATCACAGCACAATCCTTGGTGGAGATTTCAACGCAGCAGAACACACTCACCGTATCGCACGGATACAACGGATATGGATTGACACCCTGCGGAATATAAACCCGACGTTCTCTCATCCATTTACCCATTCCCTTAACCTTCCCTTCCGAAAAAAAATTCAGCAGAGGTTGGACTATATCTTTCTTATCCAACGCGAACCGAAATGGGCAATCCTCGCCTCGGGTATTGACCGAGCGTATCATTTTTCTGATCATCTAGCAGTTTGGGCTCAATTAGCCCCAATCACCAGCGGATAATTGGGTAAACCTTTTTTAGTAACGCAATCCTTATATAAAAAAGGCTGCTCGAAAGCAGCCTTTTTTATTCGTTTAACTTTTACAATTGAGGCAGCAAGTATTCATATGCGCTTAATGCAGCTTTAGCACCCTCCCCTACTGCAATGAGCACTTGTTCTGCAAAAATATCCGTTACATCTCCGGCAGCAAAAATACCTGTGACGTTGGTACGGCAAAAGCAATCCACACAAATCCGCCCCTGATCATCTAATGCTACCAAGCCTTCAACCATCTGGGAATTGGGAATTAATCCCATTTCAACAAAAGTCCCCTCTACATCCAATTCTTCAATTTTTCCGCTCGGACTTTTTACCACTAATTTATCTGCAAAGCGATCCCCTTTGACCTCTAGTACTTGATAATCCTGCAAAATATGGACATTCTCAGAGCGTTGCAGCTTTTGGCCAAGGGTAGTCTCTAATGATTTTGCGGAAAGACCCACCAGCGTCACATGTTGGGCAACAGTGGCTAACTCGGCTGCTGAGCGCAAAGCGAGATCTCCATCTCCAATAACTGCGGTTTTACGTTCAATAAATAACGGAGCATAACTCAAAGCGGAGTAACACAATCCACGCATGAGAAACTCTTTCTCACCGGGCACGCCTATCCGCTTTTGTTTCGTGCCGCTGGCGATAATAACCGCTTTAGCGGTTAGTTCTCCTCCCCCTTTGGTGATGACCGTAAAGATATCACCTCGCTTTTCCACCTTCTCGACCGCTTCCATGTGGCGAGCAAAGCTCAAATATTCTAATTCGCTCTTGAACTTGTTGACTACTTCTAAGCCCTTAATGACCTGGTATTCTTCCACCCAGGGTAACTCCAACCGCCACATCGTTTTTCCGCCCAAATCTTTCGATACCAGCAAGGCATTTAAACGCTTGCGAATGGCATAAATCATTGCCGTCAGTCCAGCTGGACCTCCTCCGACGATAATTAAATCATACATAATCTAATCCTCCGTAAGATACTTAGTTGAGCTTGATCCGATTCTTATCTATATTATCACCGATACGCCCACAAATTAAACTGGCGGTGGAGCGATAAAACCATCTTTCATCATCATGTGCGTCAAATCACGCGAGCGTTTGATGATTTGATGGGCATGTTGGTACAATTCGTCATGGCTGAGGGATAAGCGAGCTACCCCTTGTTCTTGGGCTTTCATTGCTACAGCAACTGCCTCGCGGGGAAATACCTCCCAATCATCCATGTTCGGTAGGATATGTTCTTCATCTAATCGATCGCCAATGTGATCAGCCAAAGCGTTCGCAGCTGCAAAACACATCTCGTCAGTGATTGTGCGTGCTCGTACATCTAACGCCCCGCGGAAAATACCCGGGAAACCAAGGGAATTATTCACTTGGTTGGGGAAATCAGAACGTCCCGTAGCCACAATGCGTGCTCCAGCAGCTTTCGCCTCCCAGGGCCAGATTTCTGGAACTGGGTTAGCACAAGCAAACACAATAGCATCCTTCGCCATAGTGGAAATCCACTCGGCAGCAATCACACCCGGCCCCGACTGAGAAAGGGCGATGACCACGTCAACGCCTTTGATTGCATCCGGAATGTTGCCTTCGCGACCTACTGTGTTGGTGATATTGCATAACCGCCATTTATCGACAAATTCGGCTTTTCGCATTTCTAAGTCTTTGCGGTGTTTTCCTAAAATCCCCTTACTATCCACCATATAACACCGCCCCGGATCCGCTCCTGCACCAAAGATTAATCGAGAAATAGCAACATTGGAAGCACCCGCGCCAATAAAAGCGATGCTGACCTCACTCATTTTCTTTCCAACAATTTTCAAGGCATTGATTAACCCCGCTAAGGTCACCGTGGCTGTGCCTTGCTGGTCATCATGCCAAATTGGAATTTCCGCTTTCTCGCGTAAGGTGTCTAAAATGCGAAAACATTTCGGCTGAGAAATATCTTCGAGGTTAACCCCACCCCAACCGGGTTGCAGCAACAAAACGGTGTTAATAATAACTTCCGGGTCCTTTGTGTCAATCATCACCGGAACGCCATCGACACCCCCTAGATACTTATATAGTAAGGCTTTTCCTTCCATCACCGGCAGTCCGGCTTTTGGTCCAATATCCCCTAAACCTAAAACGCGCGTGCCGTCGGATACAACCGCCACGGTATTCCATTTATTGGTATGTTCATAGACCAGTTCTGGGTTCGCTTCAATGGCTCGGCATGGTGCAGCAACACCGGGCGTATACCAGATTGCAAAATCATTAAAATCCCGCACACAACATTTCAATGTCGTTTCAATTTTGCCACGGTAAAACGGGTGTAATACCATAGCATCGGCAGAAGGCTTTTTCGCTTTCGCTAAAAGCTCCTCTACACTCACTTCTTTTGCTTCATTTGTCATTTTTGTACCTCCTGGGTCAACTAAAGGCAATTCGGCAGCTCCTACCGATAGGCACTATGATTCGTTCAGGTTTTTTTGTTTTTCAAAAACACCGGGGATTGCGGCGATTCATGCAAATCGGAAAAACACTGCACCCGCCGCTGAAACATTTTCAGCTCAAACCTCCTCATACCCACCCCATTTATAATCATCTCTTTTGTTGTCTATCTAGGACAGGAGCCTTTTCCGTTCTTACTATTATTGTATACATTAATGAAGGGCAAGGTATCCGATAAACATCATCTAAACAGAAGACATTTATCCTAATCAACTCTGTTATGGTAACCCTAAAACTATGACAACCATAATATTCATTTTTTCTAAATAAACTATCCCATTGTATAATAGGTATTAATTCAACAATAAACATGGAGGATGGATGGATTACACAACTTTAATCTCTCCGGCTGACTTATTACTGCACTTGGATGATGAGAACTGGGCGATATTTGATGTTCGTTTCACTCTGGGTAACCCAGAACGAGGGCGCATTGACTATGTAAAATCTCATCTTCCCAATTCCGTTTTCGTCCATGTTGAAGAAGAGATGTGTGGTAAGGTCATCCCTGGCAAAACAGGGCGTCATCCCTTACTCCCCGTAGAAGATACCGTCCAACTCTTTTCACGATTAGGCATTGATGAAAATGTTCAGGTCGTTGTCTACGATGATTGGCCTGGCGCAAGCGGTGCAGTAGCTGCTCGTTTATGGTGGATGCTGCGCTGGCTTGGGCATGAGAAAGTGGCAGTACTAGACGGTGGTTGGAATGCCTGGCTATCCCAAAGTTATCCAATCAGCCAACAGATTAAAACCCGAGAACCGCGCAGTTTTAAACCCAAGTTACATTTGGAAATTTATGCAAGCACTGCGGATACCAAAGCCGCATTACTTTATCCCACCTGGAAAGTCTTTGATTCGCGCACCGCAGACCGCTATCGCGGAGAAAATGAAACCATAGATCCAATCGCGGGGCGAATTCCCGGTGCGATTAATGCTCCCTACCTCGACAATTGTTACCCTGATGGACGTTTTAAACCGAGAGAGGAAATTCGTCAACGCTTCCAAAATTTATTGGGCGATACTCCGCCATCCAAAGCAATTTTTTATTGCGGTTCTGGACTTACGTCAGCATTGAATGTCCTTGCGGTGGCATACTGCGGATTGGGAAATGCGCGCTTATATGTTGGCTCATGGAGCGAATGGATAACTGACCCCAAGCGTCCAATTGCAACGGCATAAATTTTTATATATTTCTGATACAATTAGTAATATTAATCCAGTTATAATACCTTTCCGATAGGAAAGCAAATAACATTAAATAGGCAACCGGAGTATAAAATCCATGACTCAAGAAGAATATCTTGAACTTTATTATCAAATGGTCATCATCCGTTTAGTTGAAGAGAGCGCTGCCCAGCTCTATCAACAAGGGAAAATTGGGGGGTTCTTGCATCTATATATCGGGCAGGAAGCCGTCAGCACCGGTTTAATCTCAGCTCGAAAACCACAAGACCGGGTGATCACCGCTTACCGCGATCACGGTGTCGCAATTAACGTCGGTATCCCCGCCAAATTAGTACTTGCGGAATTACTTGGGAAAGCCAGCGGTGTATCAAAAGGTAAGGGGGGTTCCATGCACATGGCTGATGTCACAAAAAATTTTTGGGGAGGTCACGCCATTGTTGGGGCACATCTCCCCATTGCCGCAGGATTGGCGTTAGGAGACCAGTATCAAGACCATCAAGCGGTGACCATATGCATGTTTGGGGATGGTGCTACTAATATCGGCTATTTTCATGAAGCATTGAATCTCTCGAAGGTCTGGAATTTGCCAGTACTTTGGGTTTGTGAAAACAACCAATACGGTATGGGCACTGCTGTGGAGCGCGCCTCGGCAGTCAGCGAAATCCGCCAGAAAGCGCTTGGTTACAACATGCCGAACAGCCGTGTGGATGGCATGGATGTCCTGGCAGTGCGCCAAGCAGCTCAAGAAGTCCTGGAGCAAATCCGCAGTGGTTCCGGTCCATACCTTATGGAAATCGTCACTTATCGTTATCGGGGTCATTCTATGGGTGATCCAGAACGGTATCGAAAACAAGAAGAAGTAAAACGCTGGGAAGAGAACGACCCTATTGGAATTTACCGCAAATATTTAATCAGCAACCAAATATTCGAAGAATCGCAATTGGATGAATTAGATCAAAAAGCAGAATCAGAGGTTAAGGAAGCAGTACGTTTTGCCGAAGAGAGTCCGGAACCGCCTGCTGAAGCGTTATTTGCGGATATCTATGCGGAAGAGGAGGGATTGCTGCATGGCTAGAATTACAGTACGTGAGGCAATTTCGCAAGCATTGTGGGAAGAAATGGAACGGGATGAATCCGTTTTCATCCTAGGAGAAGAAGTGGGAGTATGGGGTGGAACTTATGCGGTTACGAAAGGTTTCTATGATCATTTTGGGGCAAAGAGAGTAAAGGATACACCGATCTCTGAAGCAGCCATTGTTGGTGCAGCTATCGGTGCAGCTCTTACAGGCTTACGACCCGTCGCAGAACTGATGACCATCAACTTCGCCTTTTCGGCAATGGATCATATCGTTAATGAAGCTGCAAAATTGCATTATATGTTTGGCGGTCAATTCATCCTTCCGCTGGTGATTCGCACTGTTGGAGGAGGAGGCAGACAATTAGGCGCAACGCACTCACAAACTCCGGATGCGATATTTGCTCACTTCCCCGGTTTAAAAGTGGTTGCACCAGGCACAGCCGCAGACGCAAAAGGATTGCTTAAATCCGCCATTCGTTCAAACGACCCCATTTTGTTTATCGAACATGCCACCCTCTATCAATCGCGCGGTGAGGTTCCAGAAGAAGATTATCTGACCCCTATCGGCAAATCTAAAATCCAACGGCCCGGGAAAGATGTTACGATTGTCACCTATAGCAAAATGCTGGAAATTTCCATGAAGGCAGCGGATCAACTATCCCAAGAGGGTATCGAAGCAGAAATCGTAGATCTTCGCACCCTTCGTCCGTTAGATATGCAGCCAGTGATCGAATCCTTCAAGAAAACCAATCGAGCGGTCATTGTTGAGGAGGGTTGGCGCTCGTATGGAGTTGGTGCAGAAGTTGCTGCGCGAATTTATGAAGAAGCCTTTGATTATGTGGATGCTCCTATCCAACGTGTCGCCCAGAAAGAAGTTCCCTTACCATACAACCGGACCTTAGAACAAATGGCTTTGCCTCAAGTAGAGGATGTTATTCGGGCAGTCAAGGAGGTGCTCTAATGGCTGAAATAATAACGATGCCTAAGTTAGGCTTTGATATGGCAGAGGGGACACTGGTGCGCTGGGTTATTGCAGAAGGTGAGGACGTAACAAAAGGCGCAGTATTAGCTGAAATCGAAACGGACAAAGCCACTGTGGAAGTGGAATCAACCGCAAGCGGGGTTTTGCTGCGCCAATTAGTGGAACAAGGCAGTGTTGTTCCAGTGAATACTCCAATCGCCATCATCGGTCAGCCAGGTGAATCCATCCAATCCGATACGAAAAAAGAAATTAGTGCAGAAGCCGTTCCTGCGGCGGGAAGTGAAAAGGAGCAGGAAGCACAACCATCCCAAAAGCCTTCTCCTGCTATCGAAATGCAAACCACCGCTCAAGAACTCCGTGCCTCTCCTTTAGCCCGGCGTTTAGCGCGTGAAGCAGGTATTGATCTGGGACAAATAAAGGGGAGTGGACCTCAAGGTCGGATAACCAAAGTGGATGTCGAATCTTATCTTGCTTTCAAAGGACGTATGGCATCCGAGACAGTGGCACCGGCTTTGGTATCCGAACCAGTCAGTCCTGCCGCTTTTACTCCTGGACTGGATCAGCACATTCCGCTTACCAAACTGCGCTCCATCATCGGCAAACGGATGGTTCAATCCGTTCAGAACGTTCCGCACTTCTTTGTAACCCACGAAGTAGATGTTGAAAACCTGATAGCATTGCGCAAGGACATCAATAATCTCCTTCCAGAAGGGGAAAAAATATCGGTAAATGACTTTATTGTGCGGGCAGTTGCGCTGAGTCTAAAGGAATTTCCGAATCTAAATGCTTCAATAGATGAGGAGAAGGGGGAGATCATTCAGCATGGGTCTATCCATGTGGGTGTTGCAGTGGCATTGGAAAACGGTTTAATCACGGTTGTCTGCAAATATACCGATCAGAAAAGCATTCGCCAAATATCCAGTGAGATACGTGCTTTAGTAGATCGAGCTCGCCAAGGAAAAGTGCGGTCGGAAGACATTGAAGGGTCTACTTTTTCCATCAGCAATCTGGGGATGTTTGATGTCACGCATTTTACCGCAATCATCAATCCCCCCGAGGCAGCGATATTGGCGGTTGGTTCTGTCACCCCCAAAGCGGTTGTGGTAGATGGCGAAATTCAAATACGACAGCGGATGAACGTAACGATTTCGGTAGATCATCGCATATCCGATGGCGCCGAGGCAGCCCGTTTCTTGCAGGTTTTAGCAAAGTATCTCGAAGAACCACTGCGATTGATGGTTTGACAAAAAAACTCAATATGTAGGGCGGGATTCCATTCCCACCGTGGATAAAAAAATGGCGGGTAAGAAACCCGCCCTACTTGTCCTCCCATGTAATTAATCTATGCAATATCGCCCTCTAATTTTATAATCATCGTATTCATAAGCTAAACCTGACCAAAGAATAATGGATAAATACCTTTACGAAATCCGCTTTCTTCAAGCCGTTCTCCCCCAACTGGAAAATTATTTATTGAGTTCCGAGCTATATCGTTTGGTTTTTATCCCAACGCAACGGGATGAACCATCCTACCCAAGTCTTTCCTTAGGCACACTGCTTTTATCACTTAAAAAAGCACACGGTTATGCTTATTATCATCCCGCTCGAATGGACTTAGCTAAAATTGAAGAAGAGATCTATTCTATTCGCCAGCATTGGCGCCAAGCCTGGGAGAACAAAACTGTCCGGGAAATGCAAAATCGGGGTAATTTATGGCAAACATATCTCAGCGAATTACTCGCCAACCCGCACGAAAATAGTGATCGTTATACCTACGAAGTACGGCATCGAGTGATGCTGGAATTATTACAACAGGAAATCAGCCAAGTCGCAACAAAAAATACGGTGAATTTAGATTTGTATGATCAGATTCTGCGCCCTTCTTTTCATCTCGATCATTTCATTTGGGATGGCGAATTAGAAGTTGAGTTCCCCAACCCACCTTTCTGGTTTTTATGGGGGAAACCGTTGCTTTAGCATAAGAAATAGCTTTTTCCGCTAAAACCGCATATAATCAACGCTTGCATGAAGACAATAAGGTTTGGGAAATTTCGTCGTCTCTTTGTACCAGCAGATGTTAATCCAATCCAAGGGCGGAACTTCATCAATGTCCAGATTGATGCAATTGGAGTCGGGTTAGCCAGCGCCGCTGCACCTTTCCTGCCGGTTTTTCTCACCCGCTTAGGTGCTACCAGCCAACAAGTAGGGTATCTAACCAGTATGCCCGCTTTAACCGGTTTGTTGTTGGGGATTTTTATCGGGCGATTTTTACAAAACCGGCCCAACATTGTGCCTTATTTCAGCGCAGCCCGTCTGATGGTGCTGTCTTCCTATGCATTAACTGCGCTATTAATCGGACTGGTGCCGAATGCTATTTTAATCAAAGCTATTCTGGTTTTATGGGCGGTGGTGACCTTACCCCAAACCGTGGTTGCTGTTTCGTTTAATGTTGTTATGAGCAGTGTAGCTGGCGCAGAGCACCGCTATGATTTGATGAGCCGCCGCTGGTCTATTTTAGGGATTACTACTGCCCTAACAACCGCTTTAGCTGGTCAATTATTAGAGCATTTCCCATTCCCATTAAACTATCAAATCATGTTTTTCCTGCTCTCTGTTGGTAGTTTGATCAGTTTTTATTATTCATCCCATATCATACTCCCTGATAGACATATCCCTGCCGAATACCAAGTCAACAATTTCAAGCAACGGCTGTTGCTGCTATACGCAAGACTGAAAATAGAAATCCCTTTTGTTCGGTTTGTTTCCATCCGTTTTGTGTACCTGCTTGGAGTTACGTTAGCCACACCCCTTTTTCCGCTTTATTTTGTGCGGGTTGTTGGCGCAAGTGATGCCTGGATTGGTTTGATCAATACCGCGCAGACCTCGATTTTACTTATCGGTTATTTTTATTGGACACATGCCTCCCGTCAACGAGGTTCTCGTTTTGTCCTCTTGATCTCAACCTTTAGCATGTCTCTTTATCCCATGTTAATTTCCCGGATTCAAAACGTACAATCCATTGCGGCCATCGCAGGAATTGCCGGCTTTTTTCAGGCTGGCATCGATCTCGTCTTTTTTGATGAGCTGATGAAAACTATTCCGGAGGATATGAGTCCTATCTTTGTTGCCATTGCCCAAACATTGACACAATTATCCTCATTCCTCGCACCGATGTTAAGCGCCTGGTTAGGCGACCTGCTTGGCATCCCAAGCGCCTTATTCATCAGCGGTTTGGTGCGATTAATCGGTTTCGGGTTATTTTGGAAATTCGCGAACACAGCCCAACCCAATCAAGCGCAAGTTTAATTCGGGTATAATTTCATGTATCTTATACAATTAGAGGAAGCGTACCAGTGTCATCGAAACCATTCAAACGCATTGTCATTTTTGACTTCGACGGCGTCCTCGGGGATACCCTCGAAGATATGTTGCGATTTTCGGATGAGGTTGCGGCCGAGTTAGGAATACATCATCACACAACGCTGCAAGATTTAGAAGTCTTACAACCAATGAGTTTTGCGAATTTAGGGAGACAGATTGGCATTTCTGAAACGGAAATCGATCGGTATGTCCAAAAGATGATCGAACTATTTGAAACAAGCCCGATTCCTTGCCCAATCTTTCCCGGTATGGCAGATGTAGTTAAAAAGTTAACCAACAATTCCATTCTCGCGATTGTCAGTGGCAACACCACGACCGTCATCCAGCATTTTCTGGAATATTATGGGTTAGCCCATGCGTTTCAAAAAATCTATGGCGTGGATATCCCGGGTGGTAAGGTGGAAAAAATCAAACGAATATTGTTCGAAGTGAATCAACCAAACCTACCCGCGATGATGATCGGGGATGCAGCAAGCGATGTCGAGGCAGCCCATCAAGCAGGGATTACAGCGATCGCCGTCAGCTGGGGACACCAACCGCAACATAAACTCCTTCAGGCGCATCCAGATTATTTCGTGAAAACTCCCCAAGAGTTATTGGAGATAATCCTCTCAATCAAAGCAGACTCTTAGAGAGATTATTATGAAAGAGGAATATCTTCGCCCAGATTATTTATAATAGTCTGTATAACGAGCTATCGTCTTAATGTTATAGAAAAGTGGTAATAGTAAGTTTGTCTCGCATCCTTGATGTAAATGAGCCAAATCGACTTAATCGATAGAAAAGGTTAAAATCAAGTAAGAGGACAACATCATGGAATTTCACATCTCACGCCGTGCCCGCCAACGTTATCAATTCGACCAAAATCTATTTTCTACCAATGGGAATGTCATTCTTGCCAATTTCCGTGCTGCCCGTCAATTAGCCCAAAAAATTAATGCCCAGAAAGATCTGGCACATCATCCGGAACAGGCAATCCGAGCCGCTCAGATTAATGCCATGGGATTGATTGATGAGATTTTGCATGTCGTTGTGGAAAAATATCGCCAGCAAGCGGCACCCCAAGCGATGCAAATCGCCTTGCAGGATTTATACAAAACATTTGGAAAAGAAACGGTAGATGCTACCTTAGCCCAATTTATCGCTGAATTTCCTCCGAAAGCGGTGATGCGCGGTGAGGTTTCCATCACCGATTACTTGAATGGAACCACCGCATACCCGGCTGGAGTGCGGGATAATCGTGAAATAACCCTGGAAGAACTGATCCTATTATGGTTAGCCAACATGAATCCGGGTTTTCAGCCTTTTATGGAATTATTTGATGACACCAACCTGGCTAAAAATACGGCTTACCCACAAATCATTGCCCAATTGCATCATTTTTTTGATAAGCAGCCTCCTTTTGGACCCGATCAACAAAATTTAATGGATATGTTGCGCAGCCCAGCAATCGCTGTTCCGCACTCTCTATCCGGTCAATTGGAATACATCCGGACTCGCTGGGGCTACCTACTGGGAGATATCCTCAAACGAATTTTGAGCAGCCTTGATTTCATCAAAGAAGAAGAAAAAGCAGTTTTCAGTGGTGCGGGCATTGCCCCAGTATTAGATTTTCGCGGGTTAGAACTGGAATTTGAACGTTTCAGCCCTGATCGAGATTGGATGCCACGGGTTGTGATGATCGCGAAAAACACCTATGTTTGGTTAGACCAGCTCTCCAAAAAATATCAACGCCCAATTTTTCATTTAGACCAGATCCCGGAGGCAGAACTTGAACAATTAGCCCGCTGGGGGTTTACTGCACTTTGGTTGATTGGATTATGGGAACGCAGCCCCGCTTCACAGCGCATCAAACAATTGCGCGGAAACCCGGAGGCGGTTGCCTCCGCCTATTCCCTTTTCGACTATATCATAGCAGGTGATTTAGGTGGTGAAGAAGCTTTTCAACGATTCAATGAAAAGGCACAAAAATACGGCATCCGTCTCGCCTCGGATATGGTCCCTAACCATATGGGTATTGATTCACCATGGGTGATCAACCACCCTGAATGGTTTATTTCCGTCGATGAAAGTCCTTTTCCTTCTTATACTTTTAATGGACCAAATCTCTCATGGAACGAACGGGTGGGCATTTACATCGAGGATCATTACTACAATAATACCGACGCAGCAGTGGTTTTTAAGAGAGTGGATAACTGGACCGGAAGTACCAAGTATATTTATCATGGCAATGATGGAACATCGATGCCATGGAATGACACCGCTCAATTGAATTATCTCTTGGCGGAAGTACGTGAGGCAGTGATCCAAACTATCCTTCACGTTGCGCGCCGTTTTCCCATCATCCGCTTTGATGCAGCGATGACCCTTGCAAAACGCCATTATCAGCGTCTTTGGTTTCCCGAACCTGGAAGTGGAGGCGACATCCCTTCCCGAGCAGAGCATGGAATGACCCGCGAACAATTCAACGCTGCCTTTCCTAACGAATTCTGGCGAGAAGTGGTCGATCGAGTGGCACAGGAAATCCCCGACACATTACTATTAGCGGAAGCTTTTTGGCTCATGGAGGGGTATTTCGTGCGGACTTTGGGTATGCATCGCGTTTACAATAGCGCTTTCATGAACATGCTGCGCGACGAAAAGAATCAGGAATATCGCTTGGTGCTGAAAAATACCCTTGAATTTGATCCGGAGATTCTGAAGCGATACGTCAATTTTATGAATAACCCAGATGAACGCACAGCAGTGGATCAATTTGGCAAAGGCGACAAGTACTTCGGTATATGCACCATGCTGGCTACTTTGCCTGGTTTGCCAATGTTCGGGCATGGCCAAATAGAAGGTTTTACCGAGAAATATGGCATGGAATATCGACGCGCGTATTGGGACGAGCAACCAGACGCCGACCTTGTCGCCCGTCATGAACGGCAAATTTTCCCTTTATTGAAGAAACGTTATCTATTTGCAGAAGCAGAAAACTACTGGTTATATGATTTTTATACATCCCAAGGGTATGTCAACGAGGATGTCTTTGCTTACACCAATCAAGCGCGCGGAGAACATGCTCTGGTAGTGTATCACAATCGCTATGCCACGACTGAGGGTTGGGTGCAGACTTCCTGCGCCGCATTACGAAAAGACCCACTCAGCGGTGAAAAACGGCTGGTCCAAAAGACACTCGCCGAAGCGTTGGAAATTTCCAACCAACCCGCCTTGTTTACCTTATTTCGCGATCAAATTAGTGGTTTATCTTATTTAATCCCCAATCAACAACTTTGTGAAAAAGGATTATTTTTCCACCTGGATGCCTATCAATGCCATGTCTTTAGCGAATTTCAGCAAATATCTGATACTTCGGATGGACTTTATCGCCGTTTGGCTGAGAAGCTCGGATATTCTGGGATTCCGGATATCGAGAAAGCCAAACTTGAATTGCTCCTTCAACCCATTCATACATCGCTTAAAGAGATCATCAATCCGGGTCAATTCCATTGGTTGATTCAACACCGTAGCTGCCCAAACAACCAGCCCAAGCCGGAGGAAATTGAAGCGTGCTTAGATGAAGTAAAAACGAAATTGAAAGAACTCGAGAGACAAATATTCCTGTTCATTCAAAAAGAATCCACTTCTGAAATATTAACGGAAAGGATAATTCCCCGGCTGCGTTTCTTGCTTGAAAACACAAATAAAATATTCGACAGCGATTTAACTGATCGCCTTTGCCAGGCTGATGTAACACAATGGTTTATTTTACTGGGTTGGCTCATTTGTTCTCAACTCGGTGCCATCGAAACGCCAGATAAACAAGATAGTTCTGCTATCAGCACTCGCTGGTTAGAAGAATGGCAATTAAGTAAGATAATCGTTGATGCTGGAAAGGCAATGTTGCTGCCAGAGGAGAACGTTCATCGTATCTTACAAACCATACAACTCCTGATTCGATATTCCTATCCAGAAGCATTTTTCCAATCAGAAGATGCCGCAACCGAAAACCTGAAAAAATGGGCTGAGGATAAAACATTTCGCGATCTGATTAAAGTCAATGTCTACCAAGATATCACCTGGTTTAATAAAGAAGCGATGGAAGAATGGCTGCTGTGGCTTGAATCAACCTTAATGTTTGAAATAAAATTTAATAGTACAGAACCAAAAACCCAGCTTGATAAATTGAACAAATTAGAAGACTGCTTTAAAAGCATTCGCCAGCAGGTCACTCTGAGTCAGTATCAATTAGATAAATTGCTATAAGGTGATAATGGTATAACATGGAATTTATTATTCTAATTAGATAATTTATAGTATAATTGGGAAATTAATAAGTAAGTCATCTCCTTCTATTTTCAAAGGTATAAAATATGGACAAGAACATCACAAAATTAACCCTCCTTACCAGCATTCTCGTTCTATTTGTTCTTTCAGCTTTCCTGGTTAGCTGCCAATCATCAACCTCAACTCAACCAATTAATCCCACCAGTAATTCCGGGGGTGGCAGCTCAGTGAATGACGGAGCAACTCTCTTACAGACTCGTTGCACAGTTTGCCATAATCTTGATCGTGTGACAAATGAAAAAAATTCACGTGCTCAATGGGAGCGAATTGTTGACAACATGGTGAAAAAAGGCGCTCAATTAAATGACAACGAAAAGACAACCCTGATTGACTATTTAGCCCAAAATTACGGACAATAAAATTTTATTATTCTTCGAGAGTGATTTTTCCTAGACGAAAGAATTTGCCGGCTTCCACACCTCGTAATTCAGCAATGCTGATGCTGAGGATTTGCAAGGCGGCAATTTCTATTATCGGCAGAGCGATTTCATCGACAGATGGAATCGTAATCGTTGGCAAATTGGCTGGTTTTTCATCTGCCAACCAGAATGCCCTTGTGCCATACTTCAATAAATCACCTGTTAAATGGAAATTTAGCTCACGGGTTGCAGATGGTCCTGCTAATACAAGCGCAGTAACCCTTTCATCCACCATTTCTAGTGGCCCATGGCGAAATTGACCGGCATTGGCAGCAATAGCAGGAAATTTTGCTGCTTCTTGCATCATCAATGCACCCATATAAGCGCTTGCCATGGATGCCCCGCGTCCAATAAATATGAGATATTCGGGCAATCCCACCAAAGTTATCAAAGCCTCGACACGGTCCTCCAATGGTTGCAAATATTTCTCCAATGTCTCAGCCGCTTTGTAATATATTATTCGGTGTTCTTGAATATCTTCTCCATTAATATAAACGGCAGCCAGTTGATTCATCATTAGTGAGTTGAGATAGGTACGCGTTGAAACCGTTTTTTCTACTTCTGCCCGAATCGGTAGAATGAAATCAGCAGATTGCGCTAATGGACTGGTTACATCGTTGACAGTTGCCAATAAATAAGCCGGGTTGAATTGTTCTTTATCCAAAATTGATTTTAGCTCCGCGGTTCGGCCCGATTGTGACACAACCCAAAGAAGAGTTTTTGGTGTGACCAGCGCACGCGCAAAGTGAATTAATTCACCCAGATCAATATATATAACCGGAATTTCGAGAGCGCTGAGATACAGCCACGCCGGATACAGGGAATAAAAAGAAGCTCCCATTCCCGTTAATACGACCCGGTCAAACAATCCTTTTTTGATTTTATTCCTTATATCCTCTAGTCCGGTCAAATCAAGATTTTCTAAAGCATTACGCAAGTTTGCTGGTTGGCTTAGAATTTCAGCCTTGTATGGAGTCAACGTCATCATTTACACCTCGTGAAATATTTCCCAAAACTTCAGGACTTGACTGCCCCTGCTGTGAGGCCGCTAACAATATAGCGCTGGAAAATCAACGCCAATAAAACTGGTGGTAAAACCGCCAACATTCCACCCGCCATCATTGCGCTGATATCCACAACATAACGGCCTGAAAACTCTGCGATGGCAACCGGAACCGTTTTAGCTGCGAGAGTATTGGTGAAAATAAGCGCATAAAAGAATTCATCCCAGGCAGTTAGGAAAACAAATAACGCAGTGGACACAATGCCCGGTGTGGATATGGGCACAATGATCCGATAGATAATCTGCAGCCAGCCAGCGCCATCAATCCGCGCAGCATCCTCGAGTTCATAAGGGATGGATTCGAAAAAGGTTGCCATCAGCCAGATTGCAAACGGCAAAGCAAAACTTAGATAAGTAGCAATCAAGATATACGGCGTGTTCAATAAACGCAGTCGGGCTGCCAAAATATAAAGTGGAATCACCAGGGATACTTCAGGTATCATGCGCGTACCGAGTAGCCCAATCAATAAGGGCTGCCGAAAGGGAAAACGCATGCGCACTAATGCGTATGCGGCAATTCCGCCAATTACCAAGCTGATAATCGTGACAGTGCTGGCAATGAACAAAGAATTGCGCAAGGTAATCTTGAATGCACTGGCAACTTCGGAAGTGGCAGTTCCGGGTGTCAAAATATCAATATAATTCTTCAATGTGGGATGTTGAGGAATCCAATGAATTGGCACACTCAATAGTTCCGCCCGCGTGGAAAGGCTGGAAATCAACAACCACAAAATTGGGGCATAGATAAACACCAGTACTGGAATCGTCACGAGGAATAAACCAATATTGCGGCGCGTTGAACGGCGTAATCCCATTAATATACCTCCGGACGATATAAGAAGCGAATATAAACATAGGCTAGCCCAAGGGTAAATAATGAAATCAGGAAGGAGAGCGCCGAGCCATTCCCAATATGACCATAACTAAATGTCTCCAGATAAGTCAAAAAAGAGATAGTAACTGTACCAAATGCAGGTCCACCGTTTGTGATCACGTAGATAATATCAAAAACACGAAATGCTTCTACACTGCGGATGACTAATGCCACCAATATGGCTGGCCGCAGCAATGGCAAACGGATTCTGACAAAACGCTGCCACGCGGTGGCACCGTCTACAGCCGCAGCCTCTTCTAATTCTTCTGGAATTGTCGCCAGAGCTGCCTGCAATATCAAGGCTACAAATGGAATCGTGTGCCAAATATCAGCCAAAATTACCAGGTTCATCGCCCGCTGTGGGTCAATCAACCAAGGGACATAGCGTTTTATCACGCCTAACTGAAGCAGCAAACCGTTTAGCGCACCATAATCTGCATTATAGATCCACCGCCACATAAATCCATTCACAATAGTAGGCACTGCCCAAGGAATAATCAAGCTCGTACGCAAGAACTTCCATCCTGGCGGATGAGAATTTATTAATTGGGCAATCCCTAAACCCAACAGGACTTCTAATCCTACGGAGACAAAAGTGAAATAAAGCGTGCGTTTGATTGTCGCCCAAAAGATAGGGTCTTGGATGAAAGAGAAATAATGACTCAGCCCAACAAATCGGGTAGGCAATATTTGACCCTGGGAGGTTTCAAAAAAGCTCAATATGAATGTGGTCAGGATGGGCTGTAAGGTGATACCGAGAATCAAGATTAAACTTGGTAGGATCAACAACCAAGCTGTTCGGATATCTTGTTGCTGGAGAGTCTTTCTTTTTTCCATAAATGTAAGGGAGGGTTGTCCCAAAAACAGCAGAACCTTTACTGTCTCAACCTGACTTCTCTCTTAGCTTAATGCTTTCCTCAAAGACAACTCACCTTTGCTGTTTGAGACAACCCTGTAAAACCATAAATCTTACTTCTGACTTAACTCAAGCCATTTTGCTGCAGCTTCATCGAGCGCTTCTTTGGGTGTTTTTTGTTTGGTCAACGCTAATTGTATCGCCAATTGCAAAGCTTTAGAGCCTTCTGGATAAAAAGCAGCGCGTGGGCGCACATTCGCATAAGGGAACTGCGCGCTGAAAGCGGAAGCCATCACCGCGGCTGCCGGCCCAGCACTTTCAAGCTTTTTCAGGTTGTCGCCCTGGAACAGGGTCTGCCACATAGGCAGCATGTGTGCAGAATAGCGTAACTGGACATCTTCGCTGGTAAGATATTCGATAAACTTCCAACCCGCTTCTACATTGGGAGATTTGGCAGCCACCGAGAATCCCATCGAGCCGTTGATGCTCGAGCTGACGATTCCCATTTCAGCCCCTTTCTTGAATACTGGAATCAATGCCACGCCTACCTGACCAGTAACTTGCGATTCCTCTTTATTAAAATTAGCCAGGTCGAACATATAATTCCAGTTCAATGCAAAGGCTGCCTTGCCCTGGGAGAACACATTTCTCACATCTTCTTCCAAATAGGAGACCGAAGCCGGGTTTGTATAGCCATCTTCGATCGTCTGCAACATCCAGGTTAACGTTTGGACTCCCGCATCATTATTAAAGGCCGGTTTTCCATCTTTATCCAAGAATGTTCCCCCATTCCCATATAATAATGTGACCCAATCGCAAATGACTGCCTCTGCCTGTGCCCAAGACCAGACGATGGGATATTCCACTAGACCTTTTTCTTTAATGACTTTTGCTTGATCGATGAGTTCTTCCCAGGTCTTTGGTGGTTCATTGAACCCGGCTTGTTGTAATATTTGTTTATTGTAGAAGAAGTATTTCTGATCCAGCAGCCATGGTAAACCATACATCTTGCCGTCAATCGACACGACATCCCAGGCAGACTTAAAGACATCCGATTTCATTTTGTCTGTAATTCTATCTGAGACATCGGCGAGATATCCTGCTTTTACAAATTCAGCATACCAGGGATCGTCTACTTCAAACACATCGTAAGATGGAGGTGTGGAGGCCATGGCAGTGACAATCTTATCGTGCATCGCGTCATAGGCAGCAAATTCCAATTCCACTTTGATGTCGGGGTTCTTTTGCATAAACTCATCAGCGATAGCCTTCATCTCTTCCGGTGTCATGGCTGCTTGGTCCATTCCAAAAACACGTATCGTAACCGGACCAGTAGCTTTGGGTTTCGGCTGACAGCCTACCAGACTGACCAGTAAGGTCAACATGGTAATGACAAAAATCCATTTCATCTCTCTTCTCATGTCTTAATCTCCTTCTGATAATAAAAATTTACCTGATTTGATTGGTTACACTTGATTTCTTCCATTCACCTCCTTTAGTCACTATGCCAGCTTTCGGACAATGTAGGTATCCGAGGTTTGATAAATCAAACTAGCTACCGCACCTAAGGCGGCCCCTCGTAAACCTAATTTGGATGCAGTTAATGTGGGAATATTCGGGATTTTTCCTTGAACGCGTTTAAGGATGCGCGGCAACAAGATATCAGCCGATTTTGATACACCTCCCCCAAGGATAATCATTTGCGGGTCATAAACCGCAATCAGGTTGATAATGACAATGGATAGATAATCCACGGTGGTTTCAACAATATCGAACGACCATTCCTCGCCTTGACGAAATGCTTCAAATACATCCACCGCTGACAGATTGATTAGTTGATCTGCTGGTCGGGTATCTTTGAGCTTTTGGCGGGCTTGCTCTGCAATACCAAAACCAGCGGTGAGCGATTCCATTGCCCCAAAGCCAGGGTAATCTTTTTCCAGGTATTCTCGCCCAGGCATCATATAGCCTATTTCGCCCGCAGCTTGATGAGCACCACGATATAATGCTCCATCCAAAACAACCCCAGCGCCTAACCCTGTGCCTATGTTGATGAGGACAAAGTGATCCACCTGTTGTCCTTCCCCAAACCAAAGTTCACCTAACGCCGCCAGATTAACGTCATTATCGACTACCACTGGCAAATGAAAATCGTTTCGCAATCGTTCGGCAAGCGGGAAATGATCCCATTCCAAGCTGGGGGCGTTTTGCACTATTCCATCCAGCGAAGTGATACCCGGTGCACCAACGCCAATACCACGCATGAGCTGAGAGGGCCGTTGACCGATCCGCTGTAGCAGATCTTGGATCAATTTTACCAATAGCTGGTAACTTTCTTCCCCGCGAGTGCCATGTTGGTAAACAAAATCCTCATATATGATATTACCGCCCAAATCAGCCACGGCGCCATAGAATTTTGTCCCTCCCAAATCCACACCAATGGTCAAATTTTCGGATTTATTGAGTTCGACTAATTCGCGCCGTCGTCCTCCGCTCCATTCTTTTTCACCGGTGTTATGCACCAAATTATCTGCCATCAATTCATCGAGAATGCGCAAAACAGTGGGAACACTCACTTGAAGTTTTCGAGCAATTTCAGTACGGGAAATCGCGCCTTCCCTGCGGATTAACTCCAAAATAGCGGTGCGATTAATTCCTCGCATTTCCAGCGATGTTATTGTTCGAGCATGATTATGCATTTATTTTACTCTTAGAATTTACGGGATAGTTTATATCGTTACATTATGTATTAAATAATATTATAAACAATTTTTTTAAAAAGTCAACTAGGAGTTTGAGAATATTTAGAAACTATTTTAATTGACCAAATCGTCAGATTTTAAATTAACTGCCTGTGGCCGGAGATAACGGACAAAAGCAATCCATTCTGATGCAGGAGTCTGACATAGAAAGAAAACATTGTATCGAAGCATGAAGAAATTCTTTTTTAGTGATTTTTTATACGATCAAATCGTACTGAGATTCATTGAAAGACATAAAACCTGACAGGTCTCCGCGAAAGTCTTGAATATCGAACTCCATGTCCATGCAGGCGAGTCGGGTTGATTAGGCTCTGGCAAGACCTGTCAGGTTTGAACTGGGTAGAATAGGCTCTGGTTACAATCAATAAATATTAAAACCTGACAGGTCTCCGCAAAAGTCTTACCTAACTGGTTTCATATCCCTGCAAGCGAGTCGGGTTGCGTAGGCTCTGATAAGACCTGTCAGGTTTGAACTGGGTAGAATAGGCTCTGGTGAGACCTGTCAGGTTTGAACTGGGTAGCCTCTTTATAAATCGAACATCTGGAATTATTGCAAAAATAAGGCTCAATGTGGGAGATTATAAACTGGCTTCTACTTTTGACACACCCCCGGTAATTAATAATACCGCTGAAACACTGCCTCCCCGCTCAAACCACTTAGCGGACTTTTAACCTTGGAGAGCCACGCTAAAGCATCGTTAGAAATATCTTTTCCCACAGCTTCTTTCGTCATTTTCACAGCATGGGCTGCATAAGCAACAGCATTACGTGGTTCAATACGATCAAAATCTTCAAAAAACCAGCCATCCGATGCAAACATCCTTTGACGTTCAAACTGTGCTCGTAATAAAAGTAAAACGGACTGTTGCCGTTCATTGGACAATGGTTTCTTTGCCCTTTGCTGGAGATAGGCTTCCCCACTGATTTTCCCTAAAAAGACATCGGAATATGCGTGGCGCAACTCCCATGGGTCTTCAAAATCAGACTGGGTGAAATCAATAAAAATAAGGTCTAGCGCTTCTGCAATGGCGTTCAATGCATCGCGTAAATGTATTTTCCAAGTGCTATCTCCTGGAGTACATTCACAGCCAGTTGACCAGCGTTTCAATCCATGTGGACAACTCCATGAGGTATTTTCTTTGATCAAAATCTCCTCTTCTACCGTAAATTCTTTCAGCCATAACGCTGGAAAAGTTGGCTTGATTTGATTAAGCTCACAACTGGCATTCATTAATCTTTGTAAAAAATAATCCCGTAAGGGTTGATGGTGACCATATAACTCACCATCAGAAGCGAGCATGATAAAAGGATTTCGCTCTTCGTCTTCATTGTTTGTGGGATATGATGGAAGCAAATAATCCGTCACAAACTGGTCAGCGTTTGTCGTCATCTGAGGATTAAAACTAATCCCCCCACTCAAGCCAGCATGATAGAAAAAAACAACAATAGAACGCCCACCCTCTAGCTGAACTCGATAAGGTTGTGTAACATCGACATCTTGCTGCATCGCTTGAGCGGGAGAAAGAATCGTAAATTGGATATCATGGTCAGCCAAAACACGGAGGGTTTCTAAATCGACTGCTGTCTCCGGCAGCCACATCCCTTGTGGTTTCCGCCCAAAACGGTATTCGAAGTCAGCAATTCCCCAACGAACCTGGGTCACTTTATCTTGATATGTAGCTAAGGGCAATATCGTATGATGATATGCCTGGGATATGGCATTACCAACCCCCAATGAAGCCACGATATTTCGATCAGATTGGATGATTTTCTTTAACGTATCGGGATGGGCTTTCTCCATCCAGGTACAAAGGGTTGGACCGATATTGAAACTGATCTTACCGAAATTACCTAACTCGAGATTCGGGCGATAACACTCTGCATAAATCTTTTCATTCCAATTAGGATAAGGCGCAGCGCCTTTTTCTAGTGGAATATCTCCATTATTCGGATCTTCACGAGATGGCTGATAAAAGTGAGCGTGAACGCAGAGATAACGTTTAGCTGTCATCCTTGATCCTTATTATAGTTAAAATCATTTTGCCCATTATACCTGTTTATCCAAAGGGTTTACCAGAGAATGGGGTAAAATTAAATCAAATCGTTTACAATATTATCCAATATGAATATCCTTTTTTTGGCTGCGGAAGCAGAACCATTTATCAAAGTAGGCGGACTAGCTGATGTGGCTGGTTCCCTCCCTCCGGCAATCCAACAAGTAGCTCGAAAAGAAAAAGTGGACATCCGGGTTGTCATTCCATTTCATGGAGCCTTGCAGCGCCAATCTCTCGCCATGCATTTTGTCTCTCAAGTACAACTTCGTCATTATCCCCAACCGGTAGAGGCGGATGTCTATCAGCTAGAGCAAGCAGATGTGACAACTTACCTCATTAATGGAGCATTACTATCACCAGATGCACCCGTTTACACATCTGATTCCAGCGTCGATGGGGTGAAGTACACGTTTTTTTCATTAGCTGCTTTGGAGTTTTGCAAATCTATCCAATGGAAACCAGATATTGTGCATGCCAACGATTGGCATACTGCACCAGCTCTTTATGCTATCAACATCTTTGCAGATCCATTTTTTGCCCAAACCGGAAAGATCATCACTATCCATAATCTTCCTTACCTTGGTCATGGGGCTTCGGATGCATTGGGGGTTTTTGGCTTACCTCCAGCGGTTGATTCCTTATTGCCGGTTTGGGCGCAACAGCTTCCCCTACCCGTCGGGTTATATGCTGCTGACAAAATCGTCGCAGTCTCTCCTACCTATGCACAAGAAATTCTTACCCCAGATTATGGAGCTGGTTTAGATAGCTATCTCAAAACCCGTAAATCGGATATCTGCGGGATATTAAACGGGATTGATTACCATCTTTGGGATCCAAAAACCGATCCGGCAATTCCATATCCTTATGATATGGAACACCTTTCTATAAAAACCAATAACAAAACCAAAATCTTACAGGAATTTTCCTTGAAAGCAGATGAGGATGCCGTCCTTATCGGTATGATCACCCGCATGGATTATCAAAAAGGGGTGGATATCGCACTGCAAGCACTGCGCAAAATTGTAGATCAACCTTGGGCAGCGTTTATCCTGGGTACCGGCAGCCCAGTGCTAGAACAAGCTGCCTTCCAACTCCAACGGGATTTACCAGAGCGAGTGCGTGCGGTGATACGCTTCGATCCTACTTTGTCCCGCCAAATTTACGCCGCTGCAGATCTTTTATTAATTCCTTCACGCTATGAACCATGTGGGTTAACGCAAATGATCGCCATGAAATATGGCACCCTGCCCCTCGGGCGTGCTACGGGAGGTCTCAAAGACACCATTATAGACACCCTTGATCCATCTCAATCATGTGGTTTCTTATTTGATAACCCTGCACCAGATGAACTTGCCGAAACACTCATCCGGGCGATAAAAACATATCAACAACCTGACGAATGGAAAACCATGCAAATAAATGCGATGAAACAAGATTTTTCCTGGAAACGTTCGGCATTAAAATATTTCAACTTGTATAAAGAGATTTACCAACGTTATCATCCGCAAGCTAACAGTACAAGGAGCAAACCATGAAAACACGCGCGGTGATCTTAGCCGGAGGAGATGGTTCTCGTTTAGGGGTTTTAACTGCTAAAAGAGCGAAACCAGCCGTCCCTTTTGCAGGTAAATATCGGATTATTGATTTCACCTTGTCCAACTGTGTTAATTCCGGAATCTTTGATGTCGTAATCCTCGCTCAATATCGCCCTCATTCCTTGATCGAACATTTAGGCGCTGGCGGTCCTTGGGATCTCGATCGCGATTTTACCGGTGGACTTCGCCTCTATACCCCATTCAAAGGGCGCCATGCCGCAGATTGGTACGTTGGCACCGCTGACGCCGTCCAGCAAAATTTCAGCTTTATCAAAACCAATGATCCGGATACTATTCTCATCCTCTCAGGAGATCATGTCTATCGCATGGATTATGACGCCATGATCGCGTTTCATCATGATTATGATGCCGATTTAACCATGGCGACCATCCGTGTTCCCTGGGAGGAAACCGATCGCTTTGGCATCCTTGAAACAGACAATGAATACCACGTTACCTCTTTTGTAGAAAAACCGCCTCAAGCCAGTTCGAACCTTGCTAACATGGGCGTATATGTCTTCCGCATGGACACACTCGATCAAGTCCTCTGGGAAGACCATCATGACCCAAATTCATCGCATGACTTTGGTAAAGATATCATACCCAAAATGGTTACGGGTCATTATCGGGTGCTTGGCTTCCCATATAGCGGATATTGGGTGGATGTCGGAACAGTCAAAACTTACTGGCAAGCCCACATGGACTTATTACCAGAGAAACCATCCATCGACCTCAACGACCGGTCTTGGGTCATTCACACTCGCACAGAGGAACGCCCGCCGGCTCGGATTGCCCACGGCGCTGATATTCGCGATAGCTTGATTTCCGATGGTTGTATTATCGCAGAAGGAGCATTGATCGAGCGCAGTGTACTTTCACCTGGGGTAAGGGTGATGCCGGGCGCTCAAATTATTGAATCCATTATCTTAACCGACACGATTATCGAAAATGATAGTCATATTGAACGGTCTATCCTCGATAAACGAGTGCATGTCAGCAACAACGTAATGATCGGGAAAATCCAACCGGGTGGAGAACAAGCATTTGCCATGGTCGGAAAAAACAGCTGTATCCCGGCGAACACCATCATCGAAGCAGGCGGCATTATTTCCAATGATGTCCTCGATAGCGATTTCACAACCTCCATCATCCATTGCGGCGAAATCCTTGAAACCAAACGCAAACCTTTTGATGCATAGTCGCCGTGCCGGCATTCTGCTCCATGTCACCAGCTTACCGGGGAAATTTGGGATTGGTGATTTAGGTAGCGAAGCGTATCGCTGGATTGATTTCCTCCAGCAAAGTGGCTGCACCCTCTGGCAAGTGCTTCCACTAAACCCAACCGGATACGGTGATTCCCCCTATCAATGTTTTTCGTCCTTTGCCGGTAACCCTTATTTAATCAGCCCTGAGATCCTTTATCAAGAAGCGCTGCTCACGAAAGAAGAAATCGAAGCCACTCCCGAATTTCCATCTCAACGAATAGATTATGGCGGTGTAATCCCTTGGAAATTAACCCTATTGGAGAAAGCTTATCAACGCTTCAATGCAAATGCCTCTCACCCTTTTCATTCGGAATTCCCTGCTTTTTGCGACCAGGAAAATGAATGGCTGGATGATTTTGCCCTTTTCATGGCTCTAAAAAAAGCCCACGGGGGGATTGCCTGGATGGATTGGCAAGCACCTTACCGCCAAAGGAATCAAAATGAATGTGCAAGCTTTAAAAACCAATATCAATCCGAAATCCAAGCGATTAAATTTCAACAATTTCTTTTCTTCCGTCAGTGGAGATCATTGCATCAATACGCTCAATCAAAGGGTATTTCTATTATCGGAGATTTACCTATTCTGGTTGCGCAGGATAGTTGCGATGTTTGGGTTAACCCTCAATTATTCAAGCTCTACCCAAATGGCTATCCTCGTTTGGTTGCCGGTGTTCCCCCAGATTATTTCTCGCCTACCGGACAACGCTGGGGCAATCCACTCTATGAATGGCATGAACATCGTAGAAGCGGGTTTAATTGGTGGATAACACGCATTCGTCAACAATTTTCCTTTTTCGATATTATCCGTTTAGATCATTTTAGAGGGTTTATCGGCTTATGGGAAATTCCCGCCTCTGAACCCACAGCAGAAAAAGGTCATTGGGTAAAATCTCCTGGTTTCGAATTGTTTCAAAACCTAAAAAAACATCTCTCCAATCATCAGCCATTGCCGATTATCGCAGAAGACTTAGGTGTTATCACCGAGCAGGTGGAGAATCTAAGAAAACGGTATAACTTTCCAGGGATGAAAGTCTTGCAATTTGCATTCGATGACCAGGACCCTAAAAATCCTTTCTTACCTCACAATTTCACCCCCAATTATGTTGTATACACTGGAACACATGACAATGAAACAACGGTAGGTTGGTTTAGCCAACTTAATCAAGCGGTGAAAGATTTCATTGAAAAATATCTACCAAACGTGCATTCTGACCCAGCCTGGCAATTGATCCGTTACGCCTGGTCATCGGTAGCAAATTTTGCCATTGCTCCAATGCAAGATTTTTTACGGCTTGGTAACGAAGCCCGCATGAATTACCCCGGTCAATTTGGAAATAATTGGACTTGGCGGCTCGATTCCTCCATTAGCTATGATGATTTAATCCCAGCTATTAAATCTTTGAATGATTTATACAATCGGGGGTAATGAAAAAATTATATTTATTTTTCGACGACGATGAGAACCTCAGCACTGCCCATTTGAAAAGCAGGGAGTGTGCCGCTCGTCTGGCTGTTTTCACTGAATGCATTGACCGTTAATGTAGTTTTTCCAACCGCTTTCGCTCGAAATTGAAGGGTAAGCTGATTGTTTCCTGCATTTGCCGATTGAAGTTCCATGATTTTGCTATCATTCTCTAAAATGGAAACATGGTTGGTTGCACTGATCTGTGCAACTGGCGTATCTTCTTGGACACCTTCATCCCGTAAAATGATCTCATAGGCTGGTTGAGGGATATTGGCAACAACCACATTAATAATGACGATTTCCCCCACCTTATAAAGTGTGCGGCTGAGATTCAAGGTCACTTGAGCTTCTTGTAATGTTTGGGCATCTAGGGTGGGAGTCGGTGTTTCGGTTTCATCTTCTGGTAAAACTTCGATCATCGGATAAGGTTCATTGGTCTCTGTCACGGTAAATAGTGGTTCCTCGGTGAATCCATTAGTCTGGGATGGCAATAAAGATAATGTACGAGTAGGAGAGGTTGTGGCTTGGGTGACTGCCGTGGTTTGTGGAATAGTTTTTCCTTGACAAGCAACTAAAAACAAAAACGATATCAGGAAAATGATATTCATAATCCACGTTTTAATTTTTCTATGACACTGCATCGTTACCGCCTTAATTCCCGGATATTATCCCATAAGATAAATAAACCAGCCAGGAAGACTCCGCCAATCACAATTTGCCAGAAAAATTGAAAAACCAGGATAAAAAAAGAAACAATTGCTAAACCAATTGATAAGCTGTTGATTAATCGCGGTAATTGGCGGCGAAAGCTAGCTTCGATAAAAATCAACGCACTGATTAGCGCCACTAAACCAACCAGGAAGTAATGCCGGGCAAACAGCCAGATTAATACAAAACCGATCAAAAGCAATCCGACACTTACTGCCGCGATCATCTCGCTAATAAAATTCAATTCATTCGTTTGCGGCAATGGCTTTTGTTCACGCCGAATATGGGCGCGGGGTGACTCGCGATACCCCTGTTGAATTTGTTCCCCATATTGGAGCAACGCCGCGCGAATATCCCTGGATTCTGCCAATTCTTTTTTTAATTGCCAGAGCTCTTGCGACAAAGAGGTTATCTCCCGTTGGATTTTTTGATATTCTTCATTCAGATAACATTGATCTACCAACGCTACAGATAGTGTACCCATCCGCTGTAGTTCTCGACTTTTAGCTTGAATTGCCTCCTCTAGCTCAGCGATCCGAATTTGAATTTGGGCAGCTTGTTGGTCAATCAGGTCACCCCATATCGAGTATGGCGGTACTTTGTCTAGTCCTGCCCAGCCTAGAGGATCGATCCAACTGCGCCGATAACTGCCATCACGATTATAAACCGGACCAGCTGGAGCATTTTCGCCAGCAATAGGATCTTCTGCATACAAACCCCATAAACCGCGATACTGCGTTGCCCAAGGTGTATTATCATTTAAAACACAGGTCTGCCAGGTGAGATCTTGATTAGCGCCGATGGTTATCCCATCCCCACGGGCATAATCAATAAAGGGAATTCGGAAAACGTTGAATTCATTCTTACTCTCTTTTGATCCTGCTTGGCGGAGAAAATTAACCCACAGTTCCTGTAAAAAATCCACTGCGCGCACGAAGGGTTTCAAAAAAGGCAGTTCAAGTTCCGCCATATACTCGCCGGGCTGAAAATAACTTGCATGGCTTCCCGCACCCACATAGACAACCGGGTGATCGCCGACTTTTTCTAATTCGGGGTCATCCCAGCGGCGGCGGAGATCATCACCAGAAAAATCATGAGAAGCAAGAGCAATCCACTCCGGTTGGATCGATTCCACCCATTCTTGCGTATTCACCATCAAGTGTTCATCATGCTGAAGCGGTTCTGAACAATACACCGAGACCATCTCCCAATCCCCCTCATGATCATTAACACCTAAAAAACCGGAGCGCCAATTATTGAATGGATAAAAATACCAATACTGCAAGATGATCCAATTATGTGTGCGGACTATTCTCCCATAATAACAATAGCGTTCTTCTTTTTGTTGAAGTTGCTGGTAAGCTAATGCTGCCGCTGCTGCAGTATCCCCAGGCACTCTTCCGCGCAGGAACAAGGTCAGGCTAAACAATGCATCCACTAATCGTGAGGCATACCCGACCCGTGCCAACCTTGCTCGTTCAATCCGAAAAGAATCGTACTGGCTGCTATGGCTAATCTTTTGGATTGCCTTATTGAGCGAATATTTTGCCAGCTCGATTAAATCAAGTGGATCAATGAATTTCAGGAAGTAGATACTGCCTGGTGGAGCTGGTTTAGGTTTGCACAAATCATCAATCGTTAATGCACCTTGGGGAATTAATTCTTGAGCTGGCTTAGCAGGTTCTTTGACCCATAAACTACACTCCGAGATATAACGCTCGACATCCATCGGGAAAAATTTTTCACCGCGCGTGTACTTCAAGATTGGCTCAAACCGTCGCAGCAATGCAAGCGAAAATTCATCCATTACTGATTGTCCTTTTCCTGAATATGAAAGGCGTTTTGGACTTCGTCTAAATTGAGATAGAAGACAATCAAAATTCCTAAAGCCATCCCAATGTAATTCGGACGGTGCCGCATATAACTAATTAAGCCAAACAGCAAACCCAACCCTTGTAAGGACATGGAAAAAAGCCATGCCCAATGAACCAACTTTAACAAGGCAATGCTCATCAAAATCATCAGGCTGCCTAAGCCGATCAGGACGATTGCGGAGGAGAGACTTTCAAAGAGGGGTAATGGAATGAACCTCCAATTCCCTAAATGTTGCTGCAATCCCCAACCGTGAGCAATTGCTTGATAAATACCCGCGCTTAATAAACCAGCCCCTTGGACAATTTGGATGACCGCAACAATGACAACGCTACGCGGTAAAGTAGGATGAATTCTTTTCGATCGCCTCATTCTGGTTTCGATGATGGGTTTTCCTGCTTGGTTGGTTTCCAATCAGGGGCAGCATGCTGCAATTCTGTACGCGAAATGCGGTTTGCCCGCCGACAATGTGGGCAGTAGGCGTTATAATGGTGCAAATTTTGCTCTTGGAGTGCATCTAAAGCAGCGTAAACTTCCTCTTTTCGTAAGGCGAAAGGCTTATGGCAATGATTACAACGAATTTGCATCGTTTCATCTCCTTGCTCTTAAGTATACAACACTTCGCGGGGAGAAGTGCCTTATGAGAGAGGATTAATCCATCGGTATCTATGAGCTAAATTACTTGGATTAAATTGGATTGGCAGGATAAATGAGATTTTATGAAGAGAATAAAATAGGAAACACTCCTTTATATATGAAAGATCACAAAAACTATTTATCATCGAGGAGAAGGACATGACTGGCACAATCATCAACATCATTACCGTACTTGGAGGTGGATTACTAGGGCTCTTATTTGGGGCACGCCTACCAGAGAAAATGCGCCAAACAATCGTCGCTGGTTTAGGGTTGTTTACCCTCGCGATTGGTCTGCAAATGTTTTTCAAAACCGCTAATTCAATTATTGTTTTGGCAGGAATTTTATTTGGCGGTATTCTCGGTGAATGGTGGAAAATCGAGGATAAATTAGCCGGGTTAGGGGCATGGCTGGAACAGAAATTCACATCCGGTGAAGATAAAGACGAAAATGGCAGTCGTTTTATCCGTGGTTTTATGACAGCTTCTCTTTTATTCTGTATTGGACCAATGGCTATTCTTGGCTCCATTCAGGATGGGTTGAGCGGTGATTATAAATTACTTGCCATCAAATCCGTTCTAGATGGTTTTGCGGCATTAGCCTTCGCGTCCACTTTGGGAGTGGGTGTGCTTTTTTCCAGTTTGGTGATCTTGGTGTATCAAGGCGGGATCAGCCTTTTAGCAGCCCAGGTGCAATCCTATGTCACACCAGCAATGATGACGGAAATGACTGCCGCAGGTGGTTTATTAATCAGCGGTTTAGCATTCAGCACCTTGCTGGAAATTAAACGAATCAGGGTTGGCAATTTTTTACCAGCCCTGCTCATTGCGCCTCTCATCGTGGCGATTTTGGAAGCGCTGCATATCGCTATCAAATAAATATAGTTTGGGGGAGATGAATTTCTATGGTTGGACACCAGCAGCGGTTAATGCGGCGTCGATCTCCTTTTTGAACTCCTCATAAGGTAATGCGCCTTCAATTAGTTTCCCATTGATTAAAAACGATGGCGTCCCGCCAATATTAGCTTTCTTTCCTTGCTCAATACCGGCTTGATATTTCGATTCAAATTTCTTTTGCTTCATGCAGGACTTGAATTGGTCCATGTTCAAACCCAATGCTTGTGCAAAAGCCTCTAAGCGTTTGGGTACAAAATCGCCCACATTTTCACCGGTTTGATTGGCAAAGAGGATATCATGATATTCCCAGAATTTTCCCTGATCACCAGCGCAAAATGCAGCCAAAGCAGCGTCGACCGATTCTTGTCCAATTGCCATACCGCCTGGTCCATAAGGGATAAATTCAAAATAGACTTTTCCGGTTTTAACATAATTTTCGATGATCAGCGGTTCCGTTTCTCTGGCAAACCGCCCACAATACGGGCATTGAAAATCTGAATAATCAATCATGTGAACTGGCGCGTTAGGGTCTCCAGTAGCGTTGAAATTCACCTGTGGGCGGTCAATGGGTGTGATCTGGACAATATCTCCAACAGGAGCGTTAGCTTGTTTAATACTTGGGTAGATGAGTAAGCCAGCGATAATAATCACTACCAAAATAATGATACCCAAGGTGATTAAGCGCTGTTGTTTTTGGCGCTTAATGCGTTGTTCTTTCATCATTTGTCTTTTCGATTTCGACTCAGTTCTTTTTCCCATACAGACTCCTCTAAAAAGCAATCAGCAGTAAATTTTCCCATGAGCATAACGATTTGTCTAGGGTGAAACTTGACAGTTCAAAGTCAACATTATAAAACGAATTTTTCAAAAAACCTGTCAAACGTAGTGTTCTTAATCTATTTTTAGGTTATGTTTTTTTATACCATTACGAAAACTGATTCTAAACCTTACAATTTTATTATTGACATAAAGACAATAATTTGCTATTCTATTTTTAGTTAGAAGGACAATATACGAGATAGGTAATTCTCTAACTTTAACAAATATACGGGTACGAAAAAATTTCGAAATGGAGAATTACACAATCCAGAACAATTAAGGAGGTACTATCGAAAGTTCTTCAAACATTTCCGCAACATTAATCGATTTTCTGTTTTTCACAACAGGAGGCGCTATCGAAAAACACTCAAAAAGAGTCACAACTCGGATAAAACAACACACTTGTGAAGTGTGTACCCAATAAGGGTAAGAGAAACAAGACTCCAATCGAGATGAGTCAGGTCCTGAATAAAGGACCTGATTTTTTTATTAAAACTCTCATCAAACATTACTTGACAAAGTGAAAAAACATATATATCATAGATATGATAAAGTCTATTATTTCAATAGGGATTAAAGGTAATGCGATTATCTAAACGCGGTGAATACGGCATGCGGGCAATGATTTTATTAGCGAGTCAAAAAGCCGATTCGGATATTCACTATATGCAAATCAAGGAAATTGCCGAACGCGAAAAAATACCACCAAAATTTCTTGAGCAAATTTTGCTGACCTTAAAAAATGCTGGTTTGGTTAACAGCAAGATGGGTGTCAATGGCGGATATTATTTGTCAAAGCCAGCGAGCGAGATTACCCTGGGGCATATCTTTCGAGTTTTAGATGGCCCATTAGCCCCCATCCGTTGTGTCAGTCAGATGGCGTATGAACCATGCGGTTGCCCTGACGAAGAATCCTGTGGTTTGCGCCTGGTTATGCTGGATGTCCGCAATGCGATATCCGACATTCTCGATCATACAAGCCTCGCCCAAGTTGCCCAAAGGGTGGAAGCGGTGCGTAACAAACGTAACAATTCGAATTTATATCCATGAGCGGTCCATATCCTTTCCCTTTTTTTGGCATAAATGTCTACTATTATAGTAGACATAATTGTATTTATAGAAAAAGGAGTTCCTTCTACAATGTTTAAAAATCTTTCCGCCATTTGTGTCGTTTGTATCCTGTTGCTTAGCAATATCTTTCTCACTGCTTGCCAACCAAAAACCACACTCACACCCACTGAAACGAAAAGTATTACCATATCTGGTGCTTTTGCCCTTTATCCAATGATGACTCGTTGGGCAGAAGAATTTCAAAAAATTCACCCCGAAGTCCGCTTTGATATCTCTGCCGGAGGAGCCGGGAAAGGTATGGCTGATGCGTTGGCTGGTGCAGTGGATATTGGTATGGTCTCCCGAGATATCACCCCAGACGAAGAAGCAAAAGGTGCTTTCTGGGTGGCAGTCACAAAAGACGCTGTCTTTGTCACAATCAATGCCAATAATCCGATAAAAGATGATTTGTTAAAAACAGGAGTAAATCAAGAAACTTTGTTAAAAATATTTGTCACTGGCGAGATTAAAACCTGGGGAGAGTTAATCAACAAACCCGAAATCACCGAAGAAATCCATGTCTATACTCGTTCTGATGCGTGTGGCGCCGCCGAAGCATTCGCAAAATACTTGGGCAAAAAGCAAGAAGACCTGACAGGGATAGGCGTCTACGGAGATCCTGGTGTAAGTGATGCTGTCGCAAAAGATCCCCTCGGTATTGGGTACAATAACTTGGGATATGCATATGATGCGTCAACAGGGAAACCTGTCAATGGCATAATTATTCTGCCAATTGATGTAAACGGTAACAAACTCATTGACCCTGATGAACAACTAGATACGAAAGAACAAGCCATCAATGCTGTCGCTCTCAACCATTATCCCTCTCCTCCCGCGCGTGCTTTAAATTTAGTCACTAAAGGTAAACCAAGCGGCATCGTTGCGGAATTTATCCAATGGATTCTCACTGATGGCCAAAAATTTGTCGGCGAAGCCGGTTATGTGCAACTACCTGCGGAGCAATTAGAACAAAACCTACAAAAAATCCATTAAGGATCAATGACTTTGGATAAGCAGAGTAGTATTACTCATACTCAACCAAATTACCAGCGCACGTTGCAAAGAAGAAACAGGCTGGATAGAATCGTCCGTAACAGCTTCCTGATTTATTCCAGCCTGCCGATTCTTTTTGCAATAATCATCTTTGTTGCGCTTTGGATGAGAGCGCATCCCATCTTTCAAGTTCAATCTATCATCGAATTACTCACCGGTTCCACATGGCGTCCTTTAAAGGGTCAATTCGGCTTCTATCCCTTCATTATTGGCACCATTTGGGTGACAATCGTAGCTCTCGTATTTGCAGTACCGGTATGTATCTTTACCGCTTTGTACTTGAGCGAGTATGCTGGTATATGGGCTCAACGCCTCGTAAAACCGATCCTCGATTTATTGGCTGCAATCCCATCGGTTGTATATGGAGTTTGGGGCATTCTCGTTATTGTGCCAGCAGTTCAAAAATTGGCAGTGCCTCTTTTCCGTCCGCTGGCGAAATATTTCCCCATATTCGCATCAAAAAATCCGACCGGGTATAGCATTCTCGCCGGTGGAACCGTGTTAGCGATTATGATCACCCCCTTCATTGTCTCCATTGCGTATGAAGTATTGCAAACAATCCCTCAAGGATTACGACAAGCTTCTTTAGCGCTTGGGACAACGCGTTGGCAGACAATTAAATTTGTGGTCTTACCCGTCTCTTCGAGCGGTATTTTTGCGAGCATCGTATTGGGGTGCTCGCGTGCATTAGGAGAAACAATGGCGGTATTAATGGTTGTGGGAAATGTCGTCCAAATTCCCCATTCTATTTTCGATTCTGCCTATCCATTGCCAGCGCTGATTGCCAACAATTATGGGGAAATGATGTCTATTCCGTTATATGACTCTGCATTAATGGCTGCCGCATTAATTCTGATGGTAATGATACTGATTTTGAACGTGCTTTCAGTCTTAACTTTACGACACATTTTGAACGAACCGAAATAAAGGATGGAGGTAACGATGAAGTGGAAAGCGAGATATATTGAAGAAGCGATAATGAAATGCATCATGATTGCTTCATTTCTTATCATCATTGCTAGCTTAGGTTGGATCATCGTTACAATTTTGATAAAAGGATTACCTTCGATAAGTTGGGCGATGCTCACCCAAACCCCCAAAGGTGGGTATTATTTAGGCAAAGAAGGTGGAGTCCTTAATGCCATTGTAGGCTCTTTATACCTAGCTGGTGGAGGCACTTTCATTGCCATATTTTTCGCTTTCCCAACTGCCCTTTTCCTCTCTGTTTACGTTGACAATACCAGATGGGTTACGGTTGTGCGTCTTTCATTGGATATTTTATGGGGAATTCCATCAATTGTTTATGGAGCATTTGGTTTTATCCTGATGCTCATGTTGGGTTTAAGGGCGTCTTTGCTGGGCGGAATCATCACCCTGGCATGTCTGGAATTCCCCATCATGACGCGTGCTATGGACGAAGTGATTCGACGCATCCCCCATGATTTACCTTTAGCTGCCTATGCTTTGGGATCAACTCGCCTTGAGACTGCTTTATATGTGATTACCAAACAAGTGATCCCGGGTTTATTAACCGCCATCTTACTCGCCTTTGGCCGAGCAATTGGAGATGCGGCATCGGTGTTATTTACAGCTGGCTATACCGATCGCATACCCACATCCCTTTTACAACCTGTTGCATCATTGCCATTAGCGGTATTTTTCCAATTAGCAACCCCCTATCCAGAAGTGCAACAACGTGCCTACGCATCTGCGCTCATCTTAACCATTCTGGTTTTAGGCATCAGTATTCTTTCGCGTTGGATTTCCTACCGCCTTGATCGCTACTCAATTCATTAGCAGGCAAATTATGGAAAAGGTTCAACAAGTCCCAGATTGGAATATCACCGTTTCGATCCTCCATAGACAGGAAACAACATGGTTGTATCCTGTGTTACCTGCTATGGATAAACAGAATATTCCTGTTGCTTTAATAGAAAAAATTGATGCGAAATTTCCCCCAAGACTCCTGTATCATAAAAATATGGAAGAGGTAAATCTTGATGAATACGATTGAAGCCCATTTTGAAACTCGTCACTTGAATGCCTATTATGGCAGTGTCCAAGCATTGAAAGATGTATCGATCATTATTCCACGCCGTCAAATCACGATGATTATCGGCCCATCTGGTTGTGGCAAGACTAGTTTACTGAAGTGTCTTAATCGTTTTTTTGAACTTTCCCCTAATACCCGTATCGAAGGTGAAGTGCTCTTGGATGGCGAGAATATTTACGATCCAGCCATGGATGTAACCGAGATACGGAAAAAAGCTGGCTTACTTGCCCAGCGACCTTATCCCCTACCCATGTCAATCTATGACAATGTTGCTTATGGAATGCGCATTCACCGAACACGCCCAAGGCACGACCTTGACCGGGCTGTGCAACATTATCTTGAAATTGCGGGTTTGTGGGAAGAAGTTAAAGACCGCCTGCACACCCCCGCAAATGAACTTTCAATCGGACAACAACAACGACTTTGCTTAGCACGTGGTTTAGCAGTCGAACCTGAAGTACTGCTTGGCGATGAACCAACTTCTGCATTAGACCCTATCTCTGCTCAACACATCGAAAGCCGTTTTTTAGATTTGAAATCGCAATACACTGTGGTGCTGGTCTCCCATATTCTAAGGCAGGCACGCCGCTTGGCAGACTATGTTATTTTTATGTATATGGGAGAAGTGGTTGAAGCAGGACCTGCTGAACAAGTTTTCAAAAATCCGCAACATGAGCGCACACAGGCATATTTGCAAGGGGTTTTCTAAAACACAGCTATTGGCTTTCTCAATTTAATAAAATTAACCAACTTATAACCTTAAATGGGTCTATCAATAATTAGGTATAATATCTTTAGTATTCGTTTTTTACGGTTTCAAGGGAATAAAGATTATAAAACTATAAGATTGTCACCCTTTATAGATTAATTTTCAGGTTTCCCATTAAGGAAAGAAATATGTCAAAGCTTCGGTTGCTGCTCCTTGTTATGCTGATATTTACAGGCGTCTGGCACATCACCACCCAAACTCAAGCGCAATCTTCACTGCCACTTATTCTAATATTAACCGGCGACGGTCCGATAACGCCGGCAATGCGGGAATACTTGCGCCGCGGGATAAAAATCGCCGAACAACGATCAGCTGAAGCGCTCATTTTCCAACTCAACACGCCGGGTGGAAACATCGAACCAATGAATACAATGGTGCAAGACATTCGCCTCAGCACAGTTCCGGTCATCGTTTATGTGCAGCCGCGCGGAGCAATGGCTGCTTCCGCTGGAACAGTGATTACATTGGCAGGTCACGTTGCTGCAATGGCACCCGAAACGACGATCGGTGCAGCCAGTCCGGTCGGCGCCCAAGGTGAGGACTTAGGACAAACGATGGAAGAAAAAGTGAAGAATATGCTCAAAGCCACTGTGCGCTCCCTTGCAGAACGACGTGGAGAGAAAGCCGTAGCTTTGGCCGAATCTACCATTGATTCAGCGAAGGCAATATCAGCAAATGAAGCCTATCAAGCCGGATTAATTGATTTTATCGCCAATGACCTTGCAGATTTGATCAAAAAATTAGACGGCTTTCAAGTAGAGCTAGCCACTGGTCCACGTACCATTCACACACAAGGAGCAACCAGCGAACAGATTCCAATATCATTAATCGAACAGCTATTGACTATCCTCACTAACCCAAATATTGTTTTCTTACTCCTCACCATTGGCGTACAGGCAGTATTGATCGAACTATATAGCCCTGGTGGCTGGATCGCCGGCTTTATTGGTGTTGTATGCATATCATTAGCCATGTATGGATTAGGGGTCTTACCAGTCAATTGGTTTGGATTGGTATTTTTGGTGCTTTCTTTTGCCTTATTTATATTAGATATCAAAGCACCAACCCATGGCGCATTAACCGCAGCCGGGGTGGGTTCGTTGATCATTGGCTCACTGGTTTTGTTTAATTCTCCCGGGGTGCCATCCTTCCAGCGGGTCTCCGTTCCGCTGGTCATTTCTGTATCCATCACGATTGGAATCGTATTCACTTCAATATTGATCTTCGCATTACGAGCTCAAAAAGCCCCAGTTCGCACCGGTCTTGAGAGTCTCATCGGACGGGTTGGGATTGCCCGCACAGATATCAATCCTAGCGGCAATGTCCAGGTGGGTGGAGAATTGTGGACTGCGGAATTAGAAGCTGGCGCAAAACCCATTCCGGCAGGGAGTCGGGTAAGAGTTACTGGTAAGGAAGGCATTCACATTACCGTCAAAAAACTGGAAGAAGAAACGTGAAGCCTTCATCCTATCGCTATCCAGGAGAAATCAGCACCCTCTATAGCACCCTCTTCCTGGTTTTCCTCGTCATTCTGATCACTTCCACCGCCACATTGTTCACAAGCGCTTTATTTGTTACCTTGGCGGTAGCCATTACCTATTCCATGAACCGCTCTCACCATGAAGACTTAATCACCCATGGGCTTCTCGTCAGCTCCACAACCCTTCCAGAGTTGAACAAATTAGTCGCAGCCTGTGCTCAAAGATTAAACGTACAGAACTATGAAGTATATGTGACCCGCAACCGCCAACGCAATGCATATACCTTTGGAATCCATAACCCCAGGGTGATTGTCCTTTATTCCTCTTTATTGGAAATCATGGATAGAGATGAACTTGCATTTATCATTGGTCATGAGTTAGGGCACATCGCGTTAGGGCATACGAAGCTCAACTCCTTAGTCGGCGGAATGGCAGGTATCCCATCTACAGGGCTTGCCTCAGCCATCCTCAACTTTGCATTTTTAGGTTGGAACCGCGCTTGCGAATATTCAGCCGACCGAGCTGGCGTTTTAGTCAATTGCAGTCCAGAAAAAGCCATTAGCGCATTGGTCAAATTAGTCGCTGGAAAATCTGGAATGACCGAGCAAGGTCTTTTACGCGCATACCAGCAAATTGATGCTGAAGATGATAGTTGGCTCGGTAACCTTAATGAAGTATTCGCATCACACCCGCTTTTGATTAGACGGATTGAACAAATTCACTTATACTCACAGTCATCTGAATACAAACGACTTTCAGCCAAAAAGGAAACATAATGGGACATGAGGAGGAATCGATGGAAGAAAAAGCTTTTCAAGAGTATTATCCCGAACAATTGAGTTATTGTTATGGCTGCGGGAGGCTAAACCCTCAAGGGCATCACATTAAAAGTTACTGGGCAGGTGACGAAGCGGTCAGCCATTTTACCCCCCAACCTTACCATATATCCATCCCTGGCTATGTCTATGGCGGTTTGATAGCCTCCCTCATTGACTGCCATAGTACTGGAACGGCCGCAGCAGCAATGTACCGCGCACAAAATAGACCAATGGATAGCGAACCAGCCTTACGTTTTGTAACTGCTTCCCTCAAAGTAGACTACCTGCGTCCCACTCCCCTAGGAGTAGAGCTGGAGATTAGAGCGAAAGCTGTGGAAATCAAAGAGCGAAAGGTTGTGGTGCATTCCACACTATCAGCCAACGGTGTTGTGTGCGCACGCGGAGAGGTTGTAGCAGTTTTGATGCCGGAAAACCTGCTCCCGGCTGTTTAGGGCAATATTTCCACTACAACACCATTCTCCGCCCATTGGTAGAGGAATTTTGAATCATTCATATCCAGGATAATGCATCCATAAGAAGCCGGTTTGCCTAACACATTCGCCCATAAACGGGTGCCATTCGAGAGCATTGGCAGTCCATGGATGCCGTTCATAAAGCCCGGCCAGGCTTCATAGATTCCTAAAAAATTGGGCATATATAAATCCCACACCGAAGCGTAGGCATTTGCTTTATGGGTCAACACCTGAAACACACCTGGTTGGGTTGGGGAACGATCCACGCCGGTACTGATGATGAATTTCTTGATCTGCTGATTGTCCTGATATACCATTAGGCGCTGTTTACTGATGCTGATGACAATCCGTTTATTGGGGATGACATCTAAAGGCAATAAGCTATCTTTCGATGGCAGATTCAAAACCTGACCGCTATATAATTGATCAGGGTCTAAACCGGGATTAACCTCGATGATTTTCCACATCGGAAAACCAGCCCGCCAGGAGATCTTCAATAACGTATCCCCTTTTTGCACCACATACGTCGTTGGATGATGACTGACAAGCAAAAAAGGGACTTGGTCTTGTGGCAAACTCTGGGCAATGAGGTGGCTTAATTTTTCTTTATCTAAATAACGAACGCCTCCTAATTGCGAACTGATTTGTTCTAAATCACTCGCAATTCTCTGTTCATCCACGCTTAATTGCGCTTGATGGTCAATTACATTTATTTTCAACCAGCCAGCTGCCATTGTGCGGCTAATCCCTAAATCAAGCCACTCATTCGTGATTGCATCGTAAGCTTTTAATTGTTGGGCTTTTTTTATCAGCGCCTCTGCCTGAGGTTCCACTTGGCTTGTATCTACCTCTGGGGCGGGAATGGGTTTTAATACAACATTGTAACTAGCACTAATAAGGATATTCGCCGGTGTCAGGATAAGTTGATGAAGGCTCTCCTCTATATTCACTTCATAACCCATTTCTCCGCTAAGCGTCTCCCATTGACCATTATTGAACGAAATCGTTGGCGGAGTCGCTGGTTGATGGAACTCCTCATTTATTTTTTGCAGCCCATCTAAAGCTATTTGCGTATCCACCACAACAATCGGTTCGATCATCTGGCTTTCCCGAATACTCCGCCAAAAGGCTAGTTCATTCTCCAGAAAATCTCCCCCATGCCCCCAATTTAACGCATCCTGAGCAGATTGCTCTGCATCCACCTTCATTCCTAATTCTTGAGGCTGCAGGTATTTCTCATGAATGCCGTCTGTAACGCGGATCATCCTCCCCTGGTTATAATACAGATCAATTTTTTGTTTCGCTTCTTTGAGCTGCAACCCGCCCACAGCCACTCCGCCAACCTGGACTTTTGGGTAAATGACATCAAAAACTTGAAAGTAAGCATAAGGAATTAAAATAAGGATTAACGGTATTAAAAAACAAACCGAGAACAAGAGGACAAGAATAGAACATCCACCCCATGAAAGGAAATTCCTGCGCTTCGGTTTATTTTTTCTTCCCTGATAAACCTGTTCGCGGAAAGTTCTATCGTACGCGGCATTGTTCGGGTACATATTTATTCAAAATACAAACGACAACAGCCTATCACGGCGCCTGGAGCTGGCGATTTAACCACGATAAAATCGTTTGAAAAACTTCTTCCTTTTGGGGTTCATTGTGGATCTCATGAAACAATCCCTCATAGAGGTGAAATTCATTATTGGGTACCTTGCGCGAGAGATCCTGGCTTCCGCTTGGATAGCTCAGTTGATCGGCACTGCCATGCAAGATGAGCAAAGGCACTGTGATCGTTTGCGCCTGGTCGAAAACGGTTTGTATTGCAGGTAAAGTTGCCAATGCCATCCGTAAAGTCACCACACCATGTACCAGTGGATCTTTTCGGTAGTGCTCCACAACTTGAGGGTCATGCGATAGCATCTGGGCATCTAAACCAGTGGCAATAGAGAGCTTAGGCATCAGCTTTCCAAATATATTGACAAACAATAATTTCATCCGTTGTTGGGTTAGCGAAGTCCGTAAACCCGCCGCTGAGCAAATAGCTCCTTTCACCGCTGGTTTTCGGCGAATGAGATAATTCAATAGCAACAAGCCGCCCAAACTATGTCCGTAAAGAAATTCATTATCCGGTGCATAGCGCCGATTCACCTCAGCCCGAAACGCATCAATGTCCTGCATATACGCATCGAAGGAAGGTGTATCTCCCCTTGCTCCGCCTGATCTTCCATGTCCGCGTAAATCAAACCCAACTAGGTTAAACCCTTCCGGGATGAAGCGCGCGGCAACGGCTTCATATCTTCCTGAATGTTCACCTAATCCGTGGATCAGGCAGATGAAGGCTTTCGAGCTGGTGTCTGCCAGCCATGCTTGGCTAAACATTTCCAATCCATCCATTGTACGAAAGGAAAACTCTTCATGAATCATGTTCTGCACTCCTTTAGAACTGCACTCTGACTTGCATCAGGAAAATTCATAGAGGGGGTATGCCTCACCCGTTCTTTGAAAGCCTAATTTCTCATATAATAATAGAGACGTTTGATTATCCGCCTGCGTATTCACAGTGACTTGATCATAACCTTGTTCAAAGAATTGTTGCTGGACGTCCATCACCAAAATGCTCCCAATTCCTTGATGTTGCCATTCTGGTAAAACCGCTAAACGCGCTAAATGGCCACCATTATTAGCAGCCGTACAAATTTGATACCCAACAATCGTGGTGTCGTACTCGGCAACCATCGCTAATGCGGATTGATTAAATCCCGCTACAATGCCATCCAGTGAAACCTGCCAGGGTGGTTGAAATGCCTGATGATCGATTTCTGCCACGCGAGGGATATCATTCCTGTTCATTGGGCGCAGTTTAATCGCCAGGCTTCTGCGATCCATCCATTTTGGTTTTGCCGCTTTCCATTTCAATACAACCACCTCATTGGTTTGTTGAAACCCGCTCATTTCGATTAGGGATCGAAACCATGATGTCAGTGGTATTGCAGCGGAATGCGGCTGAGGAGCTTGTTCCTGCAATCGTTGATAAGCTAATTCCCAAAGCGGGAGCCAAATTGCTGCTAAATCTACCCGATTTGCTACTGCGAACAAGCGAATCCAGGCAACTTCGGGGGGATCGCTTGGGCAGGCTAAAACAGCTTCCACGCGCTGATCCTCCTCTAATAACACAAATGGTTTCCGTTCCAGCCAGTCAAGCGGCGCCCGCCAATCTAAATGGCGATGAACATACCGCTCAAAATATAATAGGCTGGCTATTGCTGGTTTGTCAGAACGAAGAGCATCTCGGACAATCAATTCACTTCGCCATTAATTTCCAAGGAGACCTTAATAATTTCAATAAGAATCTTTGCTTGAGGGTTGGTTTTGGCAGGTCTTCTAACGCCGATTGCATGGTTGCTATTGCTTGCAATTGTTTGCCAGTTTTCATTTGTAATGCCGATAGTGCTTGTAAAGCGCTGAGGCGCTGTTCTGTCTCACCTGCTTGTTGCAACAAATCGGCAGACTGTTGATAAGCCCGATATGCCTCTTCCAACTGCCCACATGCTTCCAAGGCAGCAGCCAGATTGCCATACGCCAGACCTAAACGGCGGATATCGCCCGCGCTTTCAAAAATTTGCAAAGTGGGTTGCACCATCTCGAGCGCTTTATGGCTATCACCCGCTTGTAAGTACGCCACACTGGCGTTGTTCCAATTTTCTGCCGCGGCAAGTTCGTCGCCAGATGTTTGTAAAGCCCGGCCGGCAGCTTCGAACAGGGTTGCCGCGTTCAAATAATCCTTCGATTCGTAGGCTTGTTTGGCTTGTTTAATAAGATCATGTGGTTGGTAGATATCGTTCACAGCGTTATTTCCAATAATCCTTCTGCGACTGCACGCAATTTTTCGACGGACATTTCACTCAATCTTTGCGCTAATTGTAAGTACGGACGGTTAATTGGTTTCGAGATGAATTCCTGCAATTCCTCAGGTAAATTTTGGAAGCCTGCCCAACGCTGTTGGATTTGCAATTTCTTCCCTAACGTTGTCTCATGATCCACAAATCGATCCAACGATTCCCCTAAAATTTGGGCAAGCGCTTCCAGGATCGGCAAAGGGATTGCTTCTTCGGCAAACTCATACGCTTCTATTTTCTCCGCTTCGACCCCAATTGCCTGAGCAATGCTTGCAGTATCCATCCCTTTTTCGAGTCTTTGTTTACGCAAATCCGCGCCAATGATTCGCTGGCGAATCGCCCGGATTGTCGCTACATCAATAACTTCGGTACGATGATTTTCTTCTAATAAATGGTTATCCCAAAAATGAGTTAACAATACACCGTAGTAATGGGCTAACGCTTCTAATTGAGGTAAGGAAGGTGATGCTTCTCCAGACTCGAATGCTTCCATTTCATCCACACTGATATTCAGCATTTCCGCAGCATCGGCAAGGCTTTTATGGGCAACTTCACGAGCATTACGCAACAACACACCCAATTTTCGGGAGCGAATTTCAATAGCTAATGGATTAATGTTCATATTTCACCTGCACACATTATAAACTTAATGTACATTCTATCCTATTTTTCCTGTATTCCTATCATTTACGAACGGTTGGACGACGGCTTGCCGAGAGCATCTCGGCAATATTAACCCCAAATACCTCAGCTTTCAATTTAAACCCAGCCATTTCCAGGCGATTGATAAACAACGGCCGCATACCGGTGGGTTTTAATTCACCCAGAACCCTTCCATTCTCATCCATACCGGTTTCATCAAATTTGAAGATATCCGTCATCACAATCGTATCCCCTTCCATTCCAACCACCTCGGTTACCTGGGTAACCTTACGCGAGCCATCGCGTAGCCGGGCAGTTTGAATGATCAAATCAACTGCAGAAGCGATTTGTTCGCGCACGATTCGAATGGGTAAATCCATGCCCGCCATCATAGTCAACGTTTCCAAACGAGATAAGGCATCACGGGGAGAATTTGCATGCAACGTGGTTAAGGAACCATCATGACCCGTATTCATCGCCTGCAGCATATCCAGCGCTTCTCCTCCACGGCACTCACCCACTACAATCCTATCTGGGCGCATTCGCAAAGCATTACGCACCAGGTCTCGAATCTTCACTTCCCCTTTCCCTTCCAGATCAGGCGGTTTCATTTCTAAACGCACAACATGTTCCTGATGGAGTTGCAATTCTGCGGAATCTTCGATTGTCACAATCCGTTCGTGCTCAGGGATATAACCAGATAGCACATTCAATAATGTGGTCTTTCCTGAACCGGTGCCGCCAGAGATGATAATATTTAAACGCGAAACCACACAAGCTTCTAAAAAATCAGCCACAATTGGGGTGAGTGAACCCAGTTCAATGAGTTTCTCCACAGTCAACCTCTCGCGCGAGAATTTTCGGATCGTAATGGAAGGACCGTCAATGGCGACCGGTGGGATAATCGCATTAAATCGAGAACCATCTGGAAGGCGTGCATCCACTGCCGGATGATCGGCGTCGACTCGTCTTCCTAACGGTCGAATTACCTTCTCGATTAAATCCATCACCTGCCCATCGTGCTCAAAGGTGATCGCTGTCTTTACGATCCGTCCCTCAATTTCCACATATACTTTTTTCGCTCCATTGACCATGATCTCAGTAATGCGTGGGTCATCCAACAACGGTTGTAATACTCCCATCCCATAGACTTCTTGATAAATTTCTTGCGTGAGTTTTTCGCGAAGGGGTTGCTCAATGGAGACATTTAATTTTTTAAGCGCTTGTTCAATGCGCGCCAGGGTCGCCTTTGGATCATACCAATCACTGGCTCCATCACGCTGGATTGTTTGGATGAGATAATTTTTTATTTTCGGTAAATCGGACGCACTCACCTGCCGGACACCAGATGGCTCAGACAATGTCAATCTTCGCCTCCCTTGCAACCCAACACTTCCTGAATTTCTGCCTGAGGTAACAACCAGACAATATGATCACGGTTAACACTGACAAAATGGGTAAGATAAGTACACTCATCTTTCATATTATATATTTTTGCATTCGTCACGGCAATAAATTGCTCGGCATTATTAATTTCATCCTTCAATCTTGCTCCAGCCATGACATAGATGAAACCTTCTATACGCCCATAAGTGGTTTGGATAATGACAGGCACTTGTTCTTTGGATATTTTATCCGTAAAAAATTTCCCTTTTTCATCATAACGAGTTGCCATTTCACTCCTCCAACACAGGCATGGAATATCCCATACCAGAGCGAGTGACAATATGGAATGGATTCTTCGGATCGTCTTCTAATTTTTGACGTAAGCGAGATATGCTCACCCAAAGGATCTCCTTATCATCACGATACTCTGGACCCCAAACATTGGCTAGTAATTCCTCAGAAGTTAAAACCTGTCCAAGATTATGAGCAAATTGTAACAAAAGACGATATTCTGTTGCAGATAGAAAGACTAATCGGTCATTGCGAAACACTTCTGCTTTTGCAAAATCAATCTTTAGATTGCCATGATAAAAGACCGCCTCTTGGGTTGTGGTGGGTGTTTTCACCCTCCGTAACACAGCCCGGACGCGCGCCAGCATTTCAGTGGCAGAGAATGGTTTGACAATATAATCGTCGGCGCCCAAATCCAGCCCGCGCACGCGGGCATTTTCTTCACCGCGCGCCGTGACCACAATGATCGGAACACTGGAAAATTCACGGATGCGTTCGGTTGCAGCAAAACCATCCAGCACCGGCATCATGATATCCATTAATACCAAGTCTGGTTGTTCTTTTACTACCTTATCAACAGCTTCCTGTCCATTCGTGGCTTTAATGACATCATACCCTTCCGTGATGAGATTTGCTTCCATCAAACGCAGATAACGCGGCTCATCATCCACAACTAATATTCGCGTACTCATAGATCACTCTCCCTCAAAGATAATTCCTGACCTTTGGTTTGGGGATGGAAAGGCAAACGCAGATGAAACGTCGTACCCTTTCCAACAGCTGACTCTGCCCAGATTTCTCCCCCGTGGGCATGCACAATTTGGCGACAAATAAATAATCCTAAACCTGTACCGCGAATGCTGGTATCGCGGTTGGGAACGCGATAAAATCGTTTGAACAAAGAACTCAAATGCTCTTCTGCAATTCCCGGACCATTATCACTCACGGTGATATGGGCTGCTCCTGGTTCTGAAATTAAAGAGATGGTCACCGTCGAATTTGGTGCGTATTTGCTTGCATTGGTCAATAAATTGTCAAAGACCTGCGCCAGGCGGGTTGAATCTGCCTCCAATTTGATCTCAGGCATTTCTGGTGGGAGGACAATGGTGATATTATCATGTAAAGATAATGCGCGCATCACCATATCGCGCAAAAATGCATCCAGACGTATCGGTTGAAAACTCATCTTTAATGTACCGGCTTGCAAGCGGGATGAATCCATTAGATTATCGATCAATTCCCGCAGCCGGTCTGCTTCCTCATCGATGATGGTTAAAAATTCCCGACGGGTAGCATCATCCCAAGAAGTGTCTTGCCGCAGTAACGTGGTTGCATACCCCTTGATAAACCCCAGGGGAGTCAGTAATTCATGAGAGACTGTGGCGATAAAATCTTCTTGCAAGCGGTCTAATCTTCGTTCTGCTTCGAGGCTGGCAATTCGTTTGACCAAACGATCATGCCCTAACAGTTGTGCCACTAAACCGGCAATAAATTCCGAAACGCGAATTTGATCAGGGGCAAAGGGCGGACCTCCAAAACGGATGAACACCAGCGCCCCCGCCATTTGATTTTCCAAGAAGAGCGGTAATCCCAACAAGAAGCGCAAACGGGTGCGATCGGTCACATCTTCTCCACCCTCTTCTACACGCGAAACCACACCCGAACCTTGCAGGACTTCGAACGCTGTCGCTTCTCCCCAGCTCAATTCCGCTTCCCGAAATCTTCCGCGCCCAATCGCACGCGCGAAAATTGGCTGCACACCTTCATTACTGCGCAAATATAAAATCATATTATCGAAGATAAACACGGGCCGCGCTAAACGAATGATCTCATCGAGAGCGGAGTCCATGTTCTCTGCTAAAGCTACGGCTCGGCTAATCGCATAAACCGCTTCTAGCTCTTCGGGACGTAATGTTGCTGAGTTAATCTTCTCAATAGTCACGTTATGCCTGCTCCTTAATCGGGGAGGCGATGGCGGGTAGAGTGAATTCAAAACAGGAACCATGTCCAACCTCGGACGACACTTTTATTTGCGAACCATGTGCTTCAACAATGCGTTGCAACAACGCTAATCCTAATCCGGTGCCACCATAACGGCGTGTCGAAGAACCATCGAGCTGATGAAAGGGAGTGAAAATCTCCTCGATCCGGTCAGCGGCTATCCCGATTCCGCTATCTATTACGGAAATGTGCACTAACCCTTGTTCTGACACAGCTCTGATCCGCACGACACCTTCAGAGGGTGTGAATTTCAGCGCATTGGTGAGCAATTCCCCGATCACCCATCCCATTTTCTCCACATCAATCCGCACCAGCGGGAGAGGTTGAGGGATATCAACCTGCAAGGAAATCCCTTTTGAACGAGCTTGCATTTGGGCGGCGTTCACGTTTTGCATAATCAACTCGTCGATGCGGCTAGGGATGAGGGTTAGAGATAATTCTCCTCGTTCGGCGTAGGCGAAAAGGATCAAATCATCGATCAACTTTTCCAGGCGATTTTCCGCTTTAATCAACGCCGCTAGCGCTTCTGCTTGATCGGGATTCAGCTCGCCAAACGCTCCATCAGCCATCATCTCTAAATAGCCTTTCAGCACCATCAACGGTGTGCGCAGTTCATGGGACACATTGGCGATGAAGTTTGCCTTAATTTGGTAAAGCTCACGAACACGCTCCAGTGCATGGCGCAGTTCTTCGGTGCGGGATTGCACACGCTGCTCCAGCTCCTGATTAGCCTGTTTCAACGCCTTCTGTAGTTGCAAGATTTGCACCGTTACCGCATCATCCACCGTCTCCTCATCCAAAATCCCCAGTTCGCGCAATGCCCGCCCCAGGCGGATTTTTCGTCCCAACTTTGCTTGATCTTTTTGGTATCGCAAAGCGCTGTTTAGTTGTTGAACGGTAATTTTCCCTTGTTGAACCAATGTCTCCCCTAGCCGCGGGGTCAACACTTCTGGCTCTAATGGTGCGCTCACCTTTACCGTTTCCGTGGGTAATGGGTACAAAGCATCTAAGGGTGCATCGATTGCCAGATCGGCGCCGCAATATTCACAATAGCGTTGAGCTTTGCGGATTGGTCTTTGGCATTGCGGACAAATAAAAGCGTCTGTCATCGGAGGTTAAAATAATCATATCCTTGAAATAGAAATGGCGCAAGTCCGCCTGGCGATTAATTCAGCAACGTATTGCGACATAACCATTCTCTCCGATTCTTCATAAAAAAGCCATGAAAAAGCTGTAAAGTTTTTGTAAGGTTCAAAAAGCCAAATTCCATGCATAATATATTCCGTAAGAAGGAATGAATTATTGCGAATCTTCAATATATTCGAGGTCAATCGAAGTGCAAAATCGTTTTCCAGCAAAATTACTCATTATCGATGACGATCAAGCGTTATGTGACTCACTGAGCATGCTTCTGGAGCCACAAGATTTCATCGTTTATAGCACTACCAGCGGCGAAGAGGGAATCCAACTTTGCCGCGCACTTCAACCAGATGTCATCATCCTCGACTTACTTATGCCAGGAGTAGATGGGTGGGAAGTCGCCCGCCAGATTCGCCAATTTTCCACAGTCCCGATCATTGTCCTCTCTGCGGTCAGCAAACCGGATTTAGTTGCCAAGGCACTGGATGAAGGAATAGACGATTACTTGATCAAGCCTATTTCTGGTGCAGTGCTAGCAGCACATCTTAAGCGAATCACCCACCGTGCAAGGGAAGTAACCCATTTGTAATTTGTGAATTGAGGTGGTACCGTCGGGTATGGAAACCCGACCTACTGCTTTCCAAATCTTTATTTAATAATTCATAAACCATCTCATATTTACCGCCGAACCGCTCATTTTTCGTTTATAATTATCCCAATTTACGCCTGAGGAGTGATGCTGTGCAAATCTGTTCCCTATGTCAAACCAGTGCACCCGATAGTGCGACCAATTGTCCAAAATGCAATGCTGATTTGAGTGAATTTTCGGAAAACGCGCAGGCGCTAAAGCGCATGCTGGAGAATGAACGCATCAAATATATCCGCATTACGGTAGCACATGATGCATGCCCGGCCTGCAAAGCCGCTGAAGGCACTTATCCAAAAGAGAAAGTGCCCCACTTACCAATTGAGGGGTGCTCTCACGAGCTTGGCTGCCGTTGCCATTACTCTCCCGTTTTAGACGTACTGTATCCCTGATCCAACAATTGGCGTGCCAACGCCAGAGCCTGTTGGCGATCGGTGACCTCGCCGCTCGCCTGGGCTTCGCGGATAGCTTCCAGGATACTCCCAACCTGCGGGCCTGGGGATAATCCAAGACTCTCCATTAAGTCATACCCGTTGATTAAAACAGGGGGCTTTACCACATCCGATTTCTTTTCCCACCAGGCCTCGAAAAGGCTGCGCACGACATCGAGATGACGCTGCCAGATCTCGGCTGTTACCGTGGCACCATAAGCGCCTAAGACATCCGCCAGCGAATGGATACCAATCGCAATGCCTGCCTCTCCCACATCCCGATAATAACGATAAACTGCCTTTGCCGAGGGGAGGTTATTGGTCATCGCAAGGTTGATTGGGCGCATGTGATGCAACACCACCTGGGCGACCCAGTCCAGTTCATTATTGGCAAATGCCAATGCCCTCATTCGTTCACGCACTTGTTGAGCGCTCACCTCTTCATGTCTATAAAAATGAATGTGCCCCCTTTCATCACGTTGCTGAGTTTGGGCTTTCCCATAGTCATGATACAAAGCTGCAAGCTTCAATAAACCCCAGCGCGACCGTTCTGGGACAATTTCCTCACTCAGATATTCAACAATGTATTTTCGATAGCGCCCGAGTTTTTGAGAGGTCATCCCGCTGATCAGGTTTGCCTGCCATTGTGTATCCGGCGGTTGCGTTAAAACCAGGCGCAACTGCTCCAACTGTTGTAGCACGCTAAGGGTATGGTGATAGACGTCCAGATAATGAGGGGCGGATTGCTGGATCCCCATCAACTCCTTTAATTCCGGGAATGTTCCCTCCAATGCTCCGGCTCGTTCCAGCAAGTTGATCGCACTGGAAGTTCGATCTTGAACGAGCATGTGAAAAAGTTCATCGCGGATGCGTTCCGCTGAAATCCTCCCCAGCTTACTCGCAGACTCTTTCATTAACTTCCATGTTTGTGGAGATATTTGTAACCCCAGTAGCACCGCTAAGCGAATGCCGCGCAGGACTCGTAAAGGGTCTTCCTCCATTGAAAATTCCGAACACACGCGCAATATTCGTCCAAGCAAATCTCGCGCTCCACCTAACGGATCTTCGATGCGCTGCGGTTGGTGCACATCTAAAGCCATGGCGTTGATCGTAAAATCGCGCCCGCGCAAATCCTCTAGCAGCGAATCCCCCCGTAAAAGCGAAAAATCCATTTTATAGCGCACCCCCTGCTCATCCGTCCAGATCACCCGTCCCGTTTGCCTTTCTTCATCTAATGGGAAAAACGCCCCTCCTAAACGGTTGGCGGTTTTACGGGCATAGTAAAGCGCCGATTCTGAGAGGGTGAAATCAAAATCCGCCAGCGGCCGCTGCAACAAATCATCCCGCAAAGCCCCGCCAATCAAATAAACCTGTATAGTGTCCGGGACTACGTCGCGCACCAATGCCACTAAAGGATGTTCGGCTATGCGAAGATTCATCGATGAACAGATTATTCTGTGGGATGATAACGGCTGGCGTCTACCGTACCAATAAAAGGCAAGTTGCGATAATACTCATCAAGGTCCAACCCATAACCAAAGACAAATTTATTGGGAATGCGAAAGCCGCAATAATGAATTGGCACCTCAATCTCACGCCGTTCGTATTTATCCAGTAGAGTACAAACCCGCAGGCTCTTTGGATGACGGGTTTCGAGCATTTTCAACACCGAAGCAATCGTGTAACCACTGTCCACAATGTCTTCTACCAACAAGACATCCCGTCCCTGAATCCCCTCCTGCAAATCATACGTGATGCGCACCTGTCCGGTCGTTTGGCGGGCGCCTGCCCCATACGAAGATACTGCCATGAAATCCACCGTGACCGGCACCGAAATTTGGCGCATCAAATCGGCTAAAAACAGGACCCCACCGCGCAGGATACAAATCAGATGGATGTCCTTGCCTTGATAATCTTGACTAATTTCGCTTCCTAATTCCGCAATTCGGTTTTGTAATTTGTCGGGGGGAATTAAAATCTCATCCAGAAATTCATGATAATCCTGCATTGTATTTTATCCTCTCCGCACCACATGATGCTTACGGCAGCGCGCTTCATACATCTCGGCTGCTCCCACAATCACCACCGGATCGTTATAATGGGCAGGCTGCCCGTTAACCAGTCGTTGGGTGCGCGTGGCAGGCTCTCCGCACACCATACAAATTGCCTGCAACTTATCGACCCGCTCTGCGATCGCCAGCAACACTGGCATGGGACCAAAGGGCTCACCGCGGAAATCAGTATCCAACCCTGCGATAATCACCCGCAACCCCTTATCGGCTAACTGCTGCACAATCGGGATGATTTCATTGTCAAAAAATTGCGCCTCATCGATTGCCACCACCGTCGCATCCTTGTCTAAATTTTCTAAAATTTGGCGAGCGTTTTCGATCGGCTTTGCCTCGAACTCCGTCCCCGCATGTGAAGTGACCTTTTCGACCGCATAACGGTTATCAATAGACGGTTTGAAGACTTGCACCTTCTGACGCGCAATGGTCGCCCTCCGCAAACGGCGGATCAGCTCGTCCGTCTTGCCACAGAACATCGAACCGGTGATGACCTCCACAGAACCCGTATGATGACGCATACTGCCTTCCCTTTCTAGTATTTGATAGGTATATTTGGATTCTATCATAGAACCCAAACCAGCTCTGTTCTCCCCACCCACCGATCGCCTGTATGTCAGGCTTTCTCCTTCAATAATCCACAGGTCCAGTTTCCATACCCAACACCCCCGTAGGTCGGGTTTCCATAGTCAACATTACCACAATTCCGCCAGGGATAAATCCCCTGCTCAAGGCGTACAAGTCGGTTGAAACCGACTCGATGGGAGTCCGTTTGAACGGACTTCCATGGACTGAGGCGGGACTTGAGTCCCCGCCGATGCAAACAGACATCGACAGGTTACGCTTTTTTGACACAGCCCCATCCATGTTGCAAGTCAGGCATTTATTTCGCCGAAACAAGGATCGATCATGTAATAAAGAAGATAGCAACCAAACCCTTGATAAGGTTTCGGTACAGCTCAACCAGCGTGATTAGGTTAAAGTGTAGGATGGGTTTCCATACCCAACATTACCACAATTCCGCCGGGGATAAATCCCCTGCTCAAGGCGTACAAGTCGGTTGAAACCGACTCGATGGGAGTCCGTTTGAACGGACTTCCATGGACTGAGGCGGGAGTTGAGTAATTACAAAATAAATCAAACTTAACCAAATGAGGATTTCTTAACCAAAAAATAAGCACTGATAATGCCCACGAACACCCCTAATGCCACGATTTGTCTATCCTGAGTTCTGCTGTTTGCTTTCATATCGAGCAAATTAATATTGGTCGGACCTTGCAATACCAACTCTACTTTGTTTGCAGTGGTATTTTCCCGCGCGGCAATCACCCGTGTGGCTTCTGAATATACGTTTCCATTACAATTGGCTTTCACCACCAGACTCACCGTTTGCCCTTTTCTGGCATTTAAATAGCCCGCTAAGGCAGCACTAGTGAACAAAGCATCACTTGGTGCAGCAGTACTTGGCGCTGTGGCTAAAACCTCTAAATCAAGATCCGGTTGGTTTGACCAGTTAATGCTTGATTCCTGCCAATCCGTGTCTGAGCTGCTGCGTAATTCCATATCCAAACTTTCATTCCCAGAATAGATGGCATCGATTGGGACAGAGAGCGTCGCGTAGGATATCGTCGTTGTCGGATTAGGCACCTGGAATTTAAACCACACATATGAGGTTGGCACGCAGCCATCTAAATTGCTGGCAGATAATAATAAATAATTATTTGATCCCGCATTAGTATTGGGGCTATTTAAAAGAGTATAAGCATCCGCTATCGGTGTATATGGACCAACTGCACTGGCTGATTGGGCTGGAATCAAAACAATGATTCCCAATAACATTACAAGTAGAAATATGCCTAGTTTATGCATGCGTTTCTCTCCGTGATATTTATTGTCATTCCTTTATCTTTTATCTTTTAAGGCCAACTCAGGCTGCTACCATTGTTGTCCGCACAAGGCCAATAAGGATAGCCAATTTTCGTATCAAAATCAATTGGACCTACACCGACCAGATATGTCCGGAACGAACCGGTACTCGCTACCCATTCTGATATCTTTGGTACTCCACCAATGCTGGTTGCTATTTTCAAGGCAGTATTTAGCTCAGGATGATCCAAAGGAAGGGAAAGTAGATTTAACCTACAACTTGCAGCTCGATAGATGGGGAAGGTTATCGCACCAGCTTCTGGTACACTGCCAACCATTGTAAACACTGTTGGGGTTGAGCTCGAGTTCGTGCGTACGAAATAGCCATGTCCCGTTTGCAGGGAAAAATTCGGCCCAATTAAATTTACAAGACGTGTCCGGAAACTCGATGTCTCCGGTACCCACTCAGACACCTTGCTCGAACCGGTCGCTGCCCCGAGGTCATCAGCTGTCTGTAGGCTTGGGTCAATTAATGGCAGCGCAATGGTATTGGCAGCATTCCTCACCAGCCCAAAATCAAACTCGCCCACCCGGTTTGAAGCCGCTGACACAGCACCGTTAGGACATACCGCCTTGACGACATAAAAATAATTCGTCGTATAATCCCCTAACACCCCTGAATCGTCATACTGTGTGCCGCTCAATGTTTGATAGGCTGGATCCTGCGGAGCAAAATACGGCGCCGTCCCTCGATAGAGATGATATTCTGCAATCCCGCCGATACTGCTCCAGCTCAGCCGGGCATCACTGCTGTTGAGTTTACTGATAGTGAGGGTCGGGCTGGACGGAGGATTCGTCGTTACCGTTCCATCTTGTCCTGTAGCAGGTATATTCCCTGCATCACGGTTGGCTAGTTCGACCTTGCTGAAATGAACGGCAGAGGAACCATTTCCCTTCGCTTTTAAATGGACGATGATTAACTTTCCACTGCCACTTACCTCTTGAGTTGGGTTGAGTTGTGTAATCGTATAACGGATCGTTCCGTTTGAATTATCGGCATAATTGAATAAAACAAAATCAGGGGCTAAAAAACCACCATTTTGGACTTGCACGCCATTCCGAAGCGGGTCGTCATCCTGCACTTCCAGGATGGAAGGGTCGAAAGTAAGTTGAATATCCGCGCCGTACAAGCCGCTGACATTGTTCACCAAAATTGCAAGCGCTAACGTTTCGCAGCCATTGAGGGATGCCGGATTGGGAGAGATGCTCACACTAGCTATTAATGGATCATCCGCTAAGGCATGCTGATGCATTCCGGTACCATTAAATAGCAAGCCGAAAATTATAATGAGAATAGGTAAGAAGTATTTCTTTGATTTTAGCGGCATTTTCACTGTCCTTGATCAGCCTCTTTCTTCACGATCGTCGTTGTTTAAGAAACACATAGCCAAATAATATTGCTGCTCCAGCGAAACTTCCGCCTGCAACACCGATCAACACCTGATTGGTCGTCCAGCTTGTCTGAGAAGGCTGTACCGTTGGGGTTGCAGTGAACGCAATGGTGGGGGTGTGTTTATGCTTTACCGCCTTGGTTGCTTTTGGCAAAGGCGTATCGGTGGTATTGCTGGTTGGAATCGCCGTCGGAGTGGGCGGTTTCGGCTTTACAACTCGAATAGTCCCATTTTGTTTATCCAGCGTGAGCGTTTTCCCTTCCCGATCCGCCGCATCCACAAATTCAATCGTGAAAGGGGATTCGCCCATCACTTTGCCGCGCATTTCAATCCAGAACACCACCCCATTGCCGTTCGCCGGCGGTGAAGGATTGACCTGCGTAATGACGTACATCAACGTTCCGGCGCTGTTATCTGCCTGATTGCGCACCAAAAAATCCGGCTTAGGGAACTGTCCGGCGATCATCTGTACACCATCTCTTTGAGGATCTTCATCCACAATCTCCACCATGGCCGGATCGAAACGGGCGCGGATATCAACACCATACACATCTCTGGCGTTCTCCAAAACGATCGCCAGCCTCTCCACCTGCCCCTGCCCCACCTCAAAGACCGCCGGGTCAGGTTTAACAACCCCGCTTGTGCCTTCGGCGCGGGCAGTCCAGGTCAGCGCCGCGGCGAAGAAGACTACCAATCCGACCCAGTGTACGAGATGACGTTGTATTTTTTGATACAGCAATATTCTCTCCTTTTGATTACCATTTCACAGTCAAGAATGGTATCCAAACTTTGATGAGATTTTCCGGGTGGCAGACAGACAAACCGAAATGAGATTGGAAAAACTGCCTGCCACCCCTACCTTCAATGACTATAGAGGGGAAGTTCAGCGAACAATCCCCTCTCACTTGATTATATCTTACCAGCCTTGCGGCGAGCTCAAGGTATAATTGCCGCCCGCCAAGACCAGGTCGAGGATGTTGACAATGCTGTCTTTGTTGATATCCGAACTGCCGGTTCCGCCGCATGTACCAGGAGTAGTGCTGCCAAAATCACCACCGATACAAGTCAGATCGTTCAACTTGATCATACCATCATTGTTGGCATCACCGCCCTTCAGCGTTGTGGTTCCTAAGGATACACTACCGCCAGGTGATAATGTTAGATCAGGATATTTATTGGAAAGATACAACCCATGTGCGGCAAATACATCAAAAGTAGTACTATTCGGGTTGACTGGTACGGTAGCACTAAAAGTTCCATCACTAGCAGAGAAATTTACCACTAGCGGCGGTGTATAACCATATTTATCAAAGAAGGTTACAGTTCCCATATCTAATGGAGTGGTACGGCCTTGTAGATTTACTGTTCCTGTTACTGTGGCTGCCCCATTAATATGCAGCCATCCAACCGTTGTATCGGTTGGAATTGGTACCGCACCCAATTGCGTAAGAATTACATTGGAAAAAGTGAGGACAACATCTCCAGGCGCCACTCCGCTAAATGTAATCTTTGCCAGAGTTCCGCTTCCTGATACAGCCGGGTCGGGATTTTGTTCGGTCTTTGCGAAACTGCAAACTCCATTCCCACATATTGCAGCCCAATTTGGTGGAGCAAAACCATCAGTATCATTATCAAAGAAAGTATTGACAAAACTGGCTGTTGCGCTAACTTTTGTTGTATCATAATTTACCTGGAATTGATATCCATACAATCCTGAAACTGCGCTGAGGTCAATATACACATCTACGCTATTTCCAACCATAACATAATTTGATAATTTGTTGAATGTTAGTTGCGCCATGTTTTCTAATGTCATCAATCCAATCTGATACCCCGACCCTCCAGCTCCAGAATAGAATAATTTCCAATTAGATCCATCCAATAGCGCTGCCACATAATCGGTAGAATCACCCTTATCCCAGGCGCTTCCCCCAGAAGGACTGAGAAATGCATTTGCATCTTTCGTCCAGTTCGTACCGTCTGTGGATGTGGCATGCCCCGTCAACCAAGCGCCCCCACTGTTGCCGGAATAGAACATCTCTAAATCAGTTCCATTCACGACCACACTAGGTCCATAAACTTCAATGGCATCCCAAGAATTTGCCGTGGGAGTTAGAACTGGATTATGTGAATCTCTTGTCCAAGCAATTCCATCCGGTGATGTAGCATGGCCAATTTTAAAATAGGGCCAATGATCCGTGCCTGCATAAAACAAATGGTACATCCCATTAAAATATACGACCGAAGGTTCGCGAACGATATCAGAATCCCAAGCTGGTGCAGGCGCTGCAGTAAATACGGGATTTCTGTTATCTTTTGTCCAAGTAATTCCATCATTCGATGTGGCATAGCCAATCCCATAAACCCCGCTGGAATTGCGCCCGGTATACCACATTTTATAGACTGAACCATCATACAAAACACTCGGAGTAATAACTCTCGTATCATCCCAAGAGCCAGATGTACCCAATGTTAAAACAGGGTTGGAAGATGCACATGTCCAAGTTATCCCCCCATCGTTTGTGCTTGCAAGGTAAATTTGTGCTCCATTTTTGCCGGGGTGATCCGTGAAATACATTTTGTACTGATTTGTTCCCTCAACAACGACCGCCGGCCGGCTGGGTTGAAGAACTCCGCAGGTATTAGTAGGTAAAACCGGATTGCCGGAATATTTCACCCAGGATTGATCGGTTGGTAAAGCAGCTTGCACGCTTATTGCAGGCGCGATGAAGGAGAGTATTAATACAAGCATCAGTAAATATTTCATTAACTTATTCATTTTATTCCTCCAATTTATTTTTGATTGTGGCGATCGAATTCGATCGCCACGGAATTCCATTTATTTATCTATCACCAGCTGGAAGCGCTTAATCCAAAATTGCCGCCAGCCAAGACCAGGTCAAGGATGTTCACCACGCCGTCGCCGTTTACGTCCATGCCGGTATCGGGGGTTACACTGTTTCCAAACGCGCCGCCGATGCCGGACAGGTCTGCGATAGAAATGGTTTCATCGCCGTTCACATCACCGCCCAACAGAGTCGGTGCGGGAATTGTGTTGCTGCCGGCAACAATGGTGACATCGCTGCTTTTCACTGCCCCCAGGTAGGCGCGCCGGACGACGCTGACGGAGTAGGTGCCCAGCGGAATGCCCGTTCCAGGTCCGCTCTTCACCCATTCATAATGACCGTATGAGTCGGTTACGGTGGTATAAGGGCCGTATCCGCTGCAGGCGCCGCTCACACAAGTCAGGGTGACATAGGCGTCATTCCAACCCGCCGGTGAGGGATTAGTGCCCAGGCGGCCTTGCAGCTGAATCGTCCCGCTCACCGAATCAGCCGTCTGCGGTTCACACAGGATCACCCCGCCGGTGAGAGCGGCCGGAATAGCGAAACCATCTTTGTTCGCCAGAATGGTGCCGCTGCCGGCGGTCATATCATAGGTCAGGTTGCTCCCGCCTGGAGCATTGCACTGATAAGTCCAGGTGGCAATGCTTTGGCCGGTCAGGTTAGCGCCAACCGAATGGTAATCATTCCTCATCGTCCCAGAAAGCCTTCTGCCAGTAGTGGTTTCAACGAAGTTTTCCACGACCTGGTCCCACGCCCATGGCGGCGTAGCAGCAGTAACATCATGCGTCGCCCCGCTGACAAAGCTCAGGATGGAGGCGTCATGGTTGACCTGCAGCTGTGCCCCGTACAGACCGTTGACGGTGATGTTGCTGTCCAGCGTTCCGTTTTCACCCACTTCGTGGGTCGAGCCGGTCACGCCGGTTGCTAACGCCTTGGCAAAGGGAGCTGTGGTAACCGAACCGCCGCCGACTACGCCATTATTAGTTCCTGCGCCAGGTCCGGCGGCGCTCCCCCACCAGTTGTTGGTGGCATCAATAGTGGCGGTACCGGTGTAGTAAATACCAGCAGTGACATTATTGGAAATGTTATTCGAGGTTAGAGTGACTGTGATTTGCATGAGAGGTTCTTGCAGGAAATACGTGCCATAATCATTATTTATAAAGGTATTGTTTTGGATAACGACCTGATGATCCGTTGAACCCCAGCCAAATCCCTCTGTGGTTCCGTAGTAACCAATACTCCCGCTTTGATTCTTACCATCCGCAACATTATTTCTGAATATCGGGGAGACAGGTGCATTTCGTCTTGCAGACCAATAGCCAACAGCGCATTTTTCCACAATATTTCCACTGACCTGCGTGGCAACATAAGAAGAATATACCCCAATTCCCCATCCATCTGTGGAACAATCCTTTACCGTGTTATAGGAGATAATATCCGGGATGTTTTCGTTATTATCTGTATGGATGCCGGAGGATGAATTTATTACGATATTCTTTAGAAATTGTATTCCTTGTGACCAGTTAGAGACAATACCATCATTTGCATCTTCAACGGTATTGTAAGCAAATATGCCGGAGCCCTCAAAATTCATTATCGCGATAGAGGCGTCTTCTCCACGCACATTTTTGACATAATTATGTTGAATATCAAAGGTACCACCCGAAGATGCATAGATGCCACGTAAATATATATTTTTTACAAATACATTGTAAACCTTTAATCCATTAAACTTCTTTTTATCTGTATGATCGGTAATTATCCCATTGCGTGCATCGAGATCTGCTCCTCCTCTCACAACTCCACTGGTTAAATTAGGATTATCCCCATCTAAGGTTAATCCGGATATGGTTACATTATTTGCTTGAACTAAAATAATATTACTGCCCCCAGGACAAATAGAACCGCTTCCAGAAGTGCAGGTAGGTCCTGATGAGGCGGGGTAAATTATTACCCTATCACTGCCGGGACCAATAAGAGTCAAGCTTTTATTGACCACAATATTTTCGACATAGGTGCCAGCTCGGATCAAAATTGTATCTCCATCGCTTGCTGCATATATAGCAGACTGAATGGTTTTGCATATTCGATCAGTAGAATTACATTTATCATCATTTGCTACTGCCCCATTGACAATCCAGGTGTTCCCCGCTGCCTGGGCTGGCAGCGCGCTGATCAGCAGGCTCATCAGCACGAGCACGCTGATGAATATGGAAATTGTTTTCTTTTTCATGTCAGAAACCCCTTTCTAAAATCTCATTTAAAGCAAACCTAAGTTTTATGACGGGTGGTTCGCACCGCCATGACCAATGCGATCAGGAACAGGATCACACCCGCTCCCGCAGCGATATAAATCAACCAATTTTCTTGACCCTTGAGCCTCCCTTCTATTGGGTTTTGGGGGGATTGTTGCGGATTTTCGATTGTTTTCGCGGTTGGCGCCGCTACTTTTCCGCTCTCAGAAACAACAACTTGTGCAGATTGATTCGTGTTGTCAATTTTTTCCCCATTCCGATTAGCGAAGATAGCTTGACTGATTTCGATGGCGGTTTGCCCCATGTTTTTGCCGCGCACCTGACATTCGAAAATTTCCCCATTCCCGCTGAATGGCGGGGCAGGATTCAATAATGTGGCGGCAAAATCTATCCTCCCATTTGCGATTTGATTTTGCGCAATAAAACCTTGATCAAAAATGGCACCACTTTTACATTGCACTCCCTCCTTTGCAGTATCAGCATCGATTATCTCGATAATATCTGGATTGTATTGAATATGTACCTCCAACCCATAAAAATCTTGTACGCCTTCGATTTGGAGCGAAAATTTTGCTTGATCACCCGGTTTCAATCCCAATTGAGGCGGGTCTATTTTCAATATCGGTTGTGATTGCGCCAAGACAATTAAAGTTGGAAAAACAAGGCTTATTAAAATGAAAACCATCCAATGAATCTTTCTGTGTTGAAAATCCTTCAAGCGAACCTCCTCATCATCTACCTTGCAAATTTGTTAAGTCATTCATGCCGCAGTTCTTCTATAATTAGCATGAGGGTTAAATAAATTCTTTTCAACTCTTCTAAAGCAAGGATTCATCCGCAACTTCCCTGCCTCATTTTCATCTTGCATCCCTGCACTGGATTGTAAAAAACGGGCGATAAAACAACCCGTTCACGGTCAACGCGCGTATTTATTTATGAGTGTCCGTTAAATTATCGAGATAGTAAACAATCATCCCTGGTTACCCTATATCACCAATAAAAAAAGCCATCCGCGAACCACACCCTTTCATTGGAAGGCTTTTCGGTAGCCGGGCTATCTCCCCCGTGAGAAGACCCCTTAGCTTTGCGCCCCCGCCTTACGACGGGTTTACCTTTTCGAAGCTTTCGTGAGTATACAATAGCAAATTTTTATACGCTTGTCAATAGTACTTTCTTCCTAATTTACATTAAAAAAAACCGACAGCCACCTTGGGGGTGACTGTCGCTTCTCTTTCTTACACCACTATCTCGTCCGCTGCTTCGGGGAGCTGATACCCAAATGCGCGTAAGCGTTTCTTTAAATCCGCCAGCGATTTACGCCCGAAGCCTTCAATTGCCAGGAGCGCTGCCTCACCCTGCGCCAAGCGTTCCAATGCCTGTCCGACGTTGGTGATGCCGGCTTTGGCTAATGCTTCGGTAGCGCGGTTGCCCAAATCGAGTTCACTGATGGGACGTAAGGGAGAAACGCGGGCAGCTTCGCGCGCTTCCTTCTCCGCCTGGAATTGTTTGCGCACTTCCAACTTACGGTAGAAGCGGTCTACCTGTCCTTCTGTATCAACAATGCGCTGCTCACCCGTGAAAAACGGATGGCACTTTGAGCACAAATCGGTATGAATAACCTTTTTGGTTGAACCGGTTGTCCAGGTGTTGCCACAAGCGCAAATCACCTGTGCATCCGGGTAATAAGTGGGATGAATATTTGCTTTCATTTCTATTTATTCCTTCTACCAACTAAACCATCCATCAGGAAACCGTTTCCTGAGGGATAACACTGACTCTTTTGCGGTTATCACGGATGGTCTCATAAACAACGATCCCGTCCGCAGTCGCAAAGAGGGTATCATCTTTGCCCAGCCCAACATTCTTGCCTGGTTTGATATGGGTGCCGCGTTGGCGCACCAGGATATTGCCCGAGAGGACAAACTCGCCACTATACACCTTTACGCCCAGGCGCTGGGATTGACTATCACGTCCATTGCGGCTCGAGCCGCCACCTTTTTTGTGTGCCATACTACCCTTCCTATTCCTTCACGATCGAGTCGATTTGTAAGCGAGTGTAACGTTGACGGTGCCCGGTTTTCACGCGATAGCGTTTTTTCGGTTTATATTTGAACACCACCACTTTGGGACCCTTAACCTGTGCCTTAACCGTTGCGAGGACTTTTGCACCCTGCACAAACGGCATCCCGACTTCTACCTGGCTTTCATCTGCCAGCAGCAGTACCCGTTCCAAATCGAGTTGTTCGCCTACTTCTGCAGGAAAGTGGTCAACGTCTATCGTGCCACCTTCGACGGCTTTGAACTGCTTGCCGCCATCTTCAATAATTGCATATTTCATTTCTCTCTCCAATCTTCACTTCTCCGTCCACCACGCGCTGCCTTCATCGCTTCGATGAAGTACGCCTGGTAATGGGGAAGTTGGGGATACGTAATTTTACCCCAGCAACCCTGCTGGGGCAGAAAGAGATTATACCGAATTCCCTACAAAAGTGTCAAGTCCAAAATCGGTTTTTTTGGTATGATTTAGTTGATGAGTTTACGTTGCCGTTACTGTCAATCGGAGATCACACCCGGAATGCGTTATTGCGGGTACTGTGGGGCGCGCCTGAAAGATCCGCTCATTTATCCAGAGCCGCAACAAAGCAGTCAATTGCGCAATATCACCATCTTGTTCGCTGACCTGGTAGGGTATACGAACGCTGCCCGCCAATTGGATAGCGAAATCTTATATGAACTGGTACAGCAATATACCGACCTGCTGAGCCGTGAAATATACAAATATGAAGGCGTGATTGATAAGATCACCGGCGACGGGGTCATGGCTTTGTTCGGTGCACCCATCAGTTATGAAAATAACGCCGAACGTGCCGTGCGCGCCGCTCTGGCAATGCAATCCAATTTCCAGACCTGGCGCATCCAAACCAGGCAAAATCTGGGTGTAGAGCTCGACCTGCGCATTGGCATTCATGCCGGTCCGGTCATTGTTGGTGAAATCGGTTCGAATATCGTCGTGGATTACACCGCCATCGGCGAAACCGTCAACCTTGCCTACCGCATGGAAGAGATCGCCCAGCCCGGCACCATTTTTGTCAGCGAACAAGTGGCGACCCAAACCTCTGCATTATTCGAGTACGAGGAATTAAAGGCGCTCCACTTGAAGGGGTTCGAACAGCCCATCAATGGGTATCGCTTGTTAGGAATAAAACAGCTTAGCGGTGCATTCCGAACAATCAATACATTGAAATCGCCAATGATCGGGCGGGAGGCGCAATTAAATCAATTACAGCAGGCTTTAAATCAATTAGCAAAACCTGCGGATAGCCAGCTTATTTTGATCAGCGGGGAAGCAGGGGTTGGCAAAACACGTCTATTGCGCGAATTTCAACAACAACTGGACCAACAAAAGGTTCCTTATCTAACCGCCCAGAGTTTAACCTATCGCCGTTCGGTACCTTACTGGATTTTCACTGATTTACTTCGCTCTCGCCTGGGATTACGCTTCGATGTCGATCACCCTGATCCGCTCAGCTTATTGAAATCTGCTCTCCAATCCATCCCGATCGAGAATCCTCAAGCGGTTTTGCCTTATCTCGAATATCTTTTTGCCCTTCCCAATTCCGATCCATCTATTTTGTTATTAGCCCAAACCATGCAAGCAGACCAGTTCCGCTTGAAAGTCCACGAGGTGATCCGCACACTCCTGTTAAATCCACAGCAAAAGACGGCGCAGGTATGGTTGATCGAGGATATTCAATGGGCAGACGAAGCGTCGGTGGATATCCTGCAATCCATTCTCACCGCACCGCCGCCCTTTCCATTGTTGATTGTCGCAACCACGCGGAAGGACATCAGTTCCCATTTCAGTGCCTTCCTCGATTGGATCAAGGCTCAACCGAGCGGTTTGTTCACCGAAATCCATTTACAGAGCCTCAATATGGAGGAAACGCGTCAGCTGCTCAGCCACCTCATCCCATCAGAACGGTTGCCACAAAACCTCGTCCAGCAAATTCTCGATCGGAGCGGTGGAATACCATTGTACCTAGAAGAAATCCTGCGCATGTTATTGGACACTGGTAGTTTGGAACTTGACGAAAACGGGTTACACGTAAAAGATACTTTGGATGAAGAATCTCTAGGGGTTCCCATCACGTTACAAGGATTAGTCCAGGCCCGTTTTGACCAGTTAGATGCTTTCGCTCGTAAGGTTCTCCAAATTGCATCCGTCATTGGACATTATTTTTCACGGCCAATTTTGGAGTATGTGATCCCAATCCCTGAACCGCTTTTGATTGATAACGCCCTGAAAACGCTCATTGAACGTAATTTCATCGTCCACACCCCCAATGATCCGCGCGGCGAGTATGCTTTCCGCCACATGATCCTCTCTGAAGCAATCTACAACACCATGCTGAAAAAAGAACGCAGCCGTTATCATGCATTGGTCGGCTGGGCAATCGAAAGCCTCTATCAGGATCACATTTACGAGGTAACCGAAATCCTCGCCCGCCATTTTTCATGGAGCAATCAAACCGAAAAAGCCCTCTATTATCTCATCTTAGCTGCCCAAAAAGCCAATGCATTATCCATGATCGATCAAGCACGCAAACATTACGAACACGCCTTAGCATTATTGCCATTAGTGGAACACGTCCCGCGCCAGGCGTTGCAAGTACACTTGGGATTGGCAGAGATATACTACAAAACCGCTCAGTATGAAAAAGCGCGTGCCCATTACGAACGTGCGTTACAAGAAATCGTTGAAGGGGCGATGAAAGATGCCGAATCGGCGCACGAATTAATCCAACAACGGTTAGTCGAACTGGAAACCAAAAACCACCTAAGCCCGACGGGTTGAGCATTATCGTAATCATAAAGAACTGATCTCGATACGGCGCTCACAACGGACGCTCGCAGCTACTCGACCAGCTCAACCTCGTTGGTTAAGTCCCATCCTAACCCTCCGTCCATTTATGAATTTTGGAACTTTGCGAAATGAATTTCGCAATACTGCTTGTATCCCGAAATTTATTTCGGGCTTGTTGGTTGAGCCCCATCGAAACCCTCCGTCCATTTATGAATTTTGGAACTTTGCGAAATGAATTTCGCAATACTGCTTGTAACCCGAAATTTATTTCGGGCATGTTGGTTGAACACTGCCGAACCCCCCTGCCATTTATGAATTTTGGAACTTTGCGAAATGAATTTCGCAGTACAGTTTGTACCCCTGCGATCCACTTTGACGGTTTTGTGAAATATTTCATTAACGTTATATTAATATCCATTAAACTACTTGATTTTTTGTTAATATTTTGCTATAGTACAGATAGAAAAACGCCGGGCCTCACAAGGTCCGTGCCGTGTCAAAACAGAACAAGCTTGTGTGTGCCTGGCTTATAAACCATCTTGAAAGCCGCAAGGCGAGATGGTCAAAGAATAAGCAGGCACGTTTTGTTTAACAGGAGGTAGGAATATGTCCACAGGAAAGTTGTTCGAAAGGAGGTCCCCCATGAACGCACAGGCATATCAACCCCAACCCATAAAACGCGTCACCACTAAACCGCATCACAAGTTTCTCAATATTTTAATTGCTGATGATGGCTCACCCGATATCCTTGCAGCCATCGAACTGCTCACTACCCTGCCAATCAGCAATTGCTCCGTGACGGCAATCTCGGTGCTCACGCCCCGTGAAGGGGATAGCTACGCAGTCCGCCAGGCTTGCCTAGAGCAAACCAGCTCGGTCTTCCAGAAGAAAGGCATTCCCATCACCACTCGCATCGAAGGCGGCGACCCAGCTGAAAAAATCCTCGAACACGCCAAACAAATGCAGCCAAGCCTAGTGGTGCTCGGCGCCAACGGGTTACGACACATTTTTGGAGTACCACTTGGCGGTGTGGTCGAAAAAGTGGTCGAGGAAATCCGTCAACCGGTTTTGATCATGCGCCAACCCTTCCGCGGCCTTAAGCGCATCGGCCTCTTCACAGATGGCTCCTCCCAAGCCGAATACGCCACCCAGTATCTCGCTGAACTCCCCTTGCCAGACGATGTGGAAGTCCATGCCGTCCATGTAGAAGCCCCCATTGATTATGACACGTTGGTCACGCAATCCTGGCAGAGTCAGGCTGCCGAAGCTGGAGCAACGATTACAGCAAAAGCACGCAGTGGCGAAGAGATCCTTAACAAAGCCTTGCTCATCCTGCAAGGACATGAAATCAACACCAAATCCGCACTGTTGAGAGGCGACCCGTGCGATCAAATCAGCCGTTACATGGAAGAGGAACACCTGGACTTAGCTGTCCTCGGCGCACGCGGATTCACAAAAGGGAAGAGTTGGGAATTGGGCAGCCTGCCACGCAAACTACTCCATTATTGCCCTTGCGCCACCCTGATCGTCAAAGACCGCCGTGACTGGTCAAGCCGTAATTAGCCCGCTTAACCATAACAGCAGGTGCATAACCGCTTCAAGCGATTGTCACCAGCCAAATAAAACCCTCGCGAGGCTTCAACGGAATAAAGAAATCCTTGCGAGGGTTTTTTTTTTAATCCATATAAAGAGAATAAAGAATTGCAAATCCATTCTGCGGTATGAGTTGTTTAAATGAGACCAGAGTCGAACGAATATTAATCATTCCTCCATAATACAATCCCGCCAATTTATTGTACATTAATGCACAATTCGAGCGCATAAATGGATGAAATATGGTAAACTTGTCATTTAGTTTGCTATTATTAAAATAAATATTATTCCCCGGAGGTTAATCATGACAACAAAGAAATGGGTTTATCTTTTCAATGAGGTAGACGAGGTTCAAAAACTATGCGGCGGGGATTGGGATAAAGTGCGTGCATTGCTAGGCGGGAAAGGTTCCGGCCTGGCAGATATGACTCGCGCCGGCGTCCCGGTTCCGCCCGGATTTACCGTCACCACCGAAGCCTGCAACGCTTATTACGAAGCCGGCGGGAAGTTCCCAGAAGGAATGTGGGATCAGGAAATAGCCGCACTGCACAAGGTCGAGGAGCAAACCGGCAAGAAATTCGGCGATCCCGAAAAGCCACTGTTTGTTTCCTGCCGCTCAGGTGCAAAGTTCTCCATGCCAGGCATGATGGATACCGTCCTGAACATTGGCTTGAACGATGCAACTGCGCAAGGATTGGTAAAACTAACTGGTGATGAGCGCTTTGTCTACGATGCTTACCGCCGTTTGATTCAGGGCTTTGGTTCCGTCGTTTTGGGTATCCCCGATGAAGCCTTCGAAGATGCACTGGAAGAATATAAACGCCAGAAAGGTTATAAGTTGGATACCGACCTGAAAGCGGAGGATTGGAAAGCCATCACCGAACAATTCAAGAAAATTGTCCGGGAACACAAAGGTTTTGATTTCCCTCAAGACCCTTATGAACAACTCAAAATGGCTACCGAAGCGGTGTTCAAATCCTGGAACGGTAAACGCGCCGTGGATTATCGCAATGCAGCCGGAATACCGCACGACCTGGGCACCGCGGTTAACATCGTTACCATGGTCTTCGGTAATATGGGCTGGACTTCTGGTACTGGGGTTGCCTTCACCCGCGACCCTGCTACCGGTGAGAAAAAGATGTATGGCGATTACCTGCTCAATGCCCAGGGCGAGGATGTGGTTGCCGGTATTCGCAACACTGAAAAGATCGATAAATTAGCGGTAGAAATGCCCGATGTTTACAAGCAATTTTTGGACATCACCGATAAACTGGAACGCCATTACAAAGAAATGCAGGATGTCGAGTTTACCATTGAAAACGGAAAACTTTGGATGCTGCAGACTCGCAACGGGAAACGCACCGCCAAAGCGGCAGTCAAGATCGCCGTGGATATGGTAAATGAGGGCTTAATCACCAAAGAAGAAGCAGTTTTACGCGTTACCCCCGAAAACGTAGACACATTGCTCCATCCGCAATTCGATCCCAAAGCGAAAGAAGCAGCTAAGAAAGAAAATCGGTTATATGCGAAAGGTGTCAACGCCTCTCCTGGCGCAGCGGTTGGACGGGTGTACTTCGATGCCGATACCGCCGAAAAGAAAGCCAAGGAAGAAGGACAAGAGGTCATCATGGTGCGTCCATTCACCAAACCCGATGATGTCCATGGTATGCTGGCTGCGAAAGGTATCTTAACCAGCGAAGGCGGCGCGACATCTCACGCTGCTGTTGTCGCCCGTCAATTTGGTGTACCTTGTGTGGTTGGAGCCTCCTCCATCCGCATCAACTTAGAAAAGCGTTATATGGAAGCCAATGGGCAACGCGTGAACGAAGGAGAATGGATCTCCGTCGATGGTACAACTGGGGAAGTATACCTGGGACAAATCCCCACCAGCGCCCCAAGCCTGGAAGAACAAACCGACCTGCTCACCTTGCTCAAGTGGGCAGATGAAATTTGCGCCACCCCCGGCATTCGAAAAGCACCTGAAGGGTGGCCCACCAGAGGATTGCAGGTTTGGGCGAACGCCGATTACCCCAAAGATGCCCGCCGAGCTCGCTCCTACGGCGCGGTCGGAATCGGATTGTGCCGCACAGAGCACATGTTCTTTGAGCCAGAAAGACTGCCCATCGTACAGCGCATGATCCTGGCAGAAACTTCTGCAGAACGGACTGCTGCGTTGAACGAGTTATTACCCTCCCAGCGTTCCGATTTCGAAGGCTTGTTTGAGGCAATGGACGGATACCCCGTGATCATCCGCCTGATTGACCCACCGCTGCACGAATTCCTGCCCTCCGAAGAAAGCCTGCTCGAAGAAGTGATCACCATGCGTGTCAAAGGCGAAACCAAAGGGTTGGCAGAAAAAGAGAAATTACTTGCCAGCGTGAAAGCCATGCACGAAAGCAATCCAATGATGGGTCTGCGGGGCGTCCGCCTGAGCATTTATATGCCCGAGATTGTGGAAATGCAGGTGCGCGCTATTTTTGAAGCCGCGGCAAACATGACCAAGAAAGGCGTAGTGGTTAAACCCGAAGTGATGATCCCACTCACCGGCACCGTGAAAGAGCTGGAATGGATCCAACCCCGCCTGGAACGAATTGCCAAGACCGTAATGGAAGAGAAGCAAGTCAAGTTTGAATATAAATTTGGCACCATGATCGAAATCCCGCGCGCAGCTATCACTGCTGGTGAAATTGCCAAACTGGCTGAATTCTTCTCCTTTGGCACCAACGACCTCACCCAAATGACCTTTGGCTACAGCCGTGATGACGCTGAAAGGAACTTCCTGGTCCTCTATGTTGCAGAAGGAATTCTCCCCAAGAATCCCTTCCAAACTTTGGATCGAGAAGGCGTTGGCCGTTTGATGAAAATCGCCGTCAACGAAGGGCGTGCCACTCGCCCAAGCCTCGAAGTAGGCATCTGCGGCGAACACGGTGGCGATCCTGCTTCGATTGAATTCTGTCACCTGGTAGGCAATAACTATGTCTCTTGTTCACCCTTCCGCGTGCCAGTAGCTCGATTAGCGGCCGCCCATGCAGCCTTGAAATATAGCGGCGTTCAGGTTGCAGAAGATAAATAAGCATGATTAAATAAAAAAAACCCCGAAAGAAATCTTTCGGGGTTTTTTTATTGATATTAATTATTATTCACCCCAGCGGTCATTGCGAGGGAGCGTTCTTTGCGACCGAAGCAATCCCCAACCCGGCCGGGAGATGGCTTCGCTTCACTCGCCACGACAGGCACCATTCAGGAAATCATTTCGAAGCATGCCATGAGTGTTGTTTCACAAAATGCTTATTCAATAGAATCTGGTAGTTTCAATATTTATTTAAGATAGTTCTTTATCCCATCTCCATTGAGCGTGAATTTGGGTGTGCCAACACCAGGGAATTGCCGCACTGTCGCTTGCAACATTGCGTAAATGCGACTGCTATCGCATTTATCATCCGATAATTTGATTACACCGCTCAATTCAATATTGACCGTACCGTCCATCATCTCGACGCTGACCACCTGCAATTTGGATTGGTAAAGCGGGTTATACGAACTGCCAAACTCAGCAGTCTTATAGGCGAACAAGGATTGTAAAGCGGTTTTGATATCGGCTTCTACATCGCTGGTGCGGTTTTTCCCAGTCAAGTAATATACCAGGCTATCTCCACAGGCTACATTCCCACCGCTCTTCTTCTGAATAAAATAAATGTAGATTGGTTTACCACCGCTGGGTGTAGGAGAAGCAGGTGGCTGGGTTGGTAACGGTGGTAATGTCGGAAACGGAGTATTGGTCGGCATCGCGGTGGGTGTATCCGTAGGTAATGGCGTTGGCGTATCCGTTGGCAACGGCGTTGCTGTTGGAGAGGGAGTTGAAGTAGGGGTAGGCGTTGGTTGAGGTAATATCGTCGCGCAACCGCTTAACAACCAGACGAGGCCTATCCATAGGGTAAATAATTTTCGATTTGTCATATCTCACTCCTTATCATTCAATAAGCCAATTATACAAGACATATCGCCATAGGCATTCCTTACCTCCTAACCTCTTATCAATTACTCATAAAAACTTGTTTATTGCAGGAATTCCTTATTCCGGTTAAACTCCCCCACTCAGCCGATTCATTCCCCCTCCAATCAAATTATAGGCGGGTTTCCTGGCTGACAATTTTTTTAAGGTTTCCCCGTGAAGGCCATCTTACAGCCCTCCTCCAGCCAGGAAACCCACCAGTGTAAGGATTTAAACTACTGGATGAAGCGCAAACTCTGCCCCACGGCGTAAGGCTTGTTTATTTACTTCGAGGAATTTCCTATGCCGTTCCGGCAAATGATTCTCCAATGCTTTTTCAATTTCCTCTAGAGATAACACGGGCAATTTTGCCAGTAATGCGCCAAGGGCAACCATATTCAACAAACGGCGATTGCCAATTTCCTCAGCAATCTCATTAACCGGAATGAAAACGCTCTCGATATCGGTGCGCATCGGAGGACGATTCACCAAAGAAGCATTGGCAACCAACACCCCGCCCGGCACAACTAATGGTTCGTACTTGTCCAATGAAGGTAAATTCAACACGATCGCTGCCTTCGGATTTAACACCAAGGGAGATCCAATCTCTTCATCAGCGATGATCACCGTACAATTTGCTGTGCCTCCGCGCATTTCTGGCCCATACGAAGGTATCCAGGTCACTTCCCAGCCAGCATCCATAGCTGCATACGCCATGAGCTGACCTGCAAACAAAACCCCCTGTCCACCAAATCCAGCGATGATAATATCGGTTTGCATTTTCTTCTCCTTTGCCTAAACCTTTATATTTTCCAGAGCTGGAGACACCTTGTAATCCCCGATCGGATACATTGGCAACATATGATCTTTCAACCATTGCATCGCCTCTAAAACGGAGACACCCCAATTAGTATTGCAGGTAGAGAGCAATTCAACCATCGAAAATCCAAGCCCATGCACTTGCGTTTCAAATGCCAGGCGAATTGCTTTTTTCGCCATCCGGATATTCTTGGGATCATGTAAACTGCGCCGAACGACATATCCTGCGCCATCCAACTGTGAAAGCAGCTCTGCCATTTTCATCGGGAAACCCATTGTCTCGACATCGCGGCCATGGGGAGAAGAGGTGGTTTGCTGTCCTGGTAAAGTGGTAGGTGCCATTTGCCCGCCAGTCATGCCATAAATGGCGTTATTAATGAAGATAACCGTGATATTTTCCCCTCGCCCAGCCGCATGGACGATTTCGCTCATGCCAATTGAAGCCATATCCCCGTCGCCTTGATAGGTAAAAACAACCCGGTCGGGTAAAACCCGCTTGATGCCGGTTGCCATTGCTGGTGCTCGTCCGTGCGCAGCTTCGACAAAATCGCAAGTGAAATAGTTATAAGCAAAAACAGAACAACCCACCGGAGCCACCCCAATCGCCCGTTCGCGAATGCCCATTTCGTCCATCACTTCCGCAATTAAACGGTGAGCAATTCCATGCGTGCATCCCGGGCAATAGTGTGTGGGGGTATCACTCAATGATTTTGGTCTTTGATAGACTACCTGAACTGGAGCTGTAGTTGTTACCATAAAAATTTACTCCTCAATTCTTCCAATTAATCACAGCAGCAAATCGTTTCATCCACCGTTGACGTGGATCACCTGTGAGGGGGATATCTTCTTGATTTATTCGCAATATTTCCGAGAGAATTTCATCCGGGAACGGCACCATGCCGCCCATCCGCCCATAAAACTCCACCGGAATTCTCCCCTTAATTGCCCTTTGCACATCCTCCAGCATTTGCCCTGAGTTCATTTCTACAACCAATAATTTCTGTGCTTGGTTGCTAATTTTTTCCAACTCCTCAAATGGGAAGGGGCTCAGCGTGATCGGGCGCAGTAAACCTACTTTTACTCCCTGCGCGCGTGCATTTCGAACAGCGGAGAGAGCGATCCTTCCCGCAGTTCCAAATCCGACTACCACAATTTCCGCGTCATCTAAATAATATTCGCGATAACGCACTTCATTTTCCTGAATTCGATTCCACACCTGCATTAAGCGATAATTCGTAACCTCTTCATCTTTCGGTTCAATATAAATTGAGCTGAGGAAACGATGTTCCCGTCCCATTGCGCCACGGACAGCCCAATCTGGATATTCCGTTCGCAATGGACGCATGGGGGGAAGTTCAGCCGGCTCCATCATTTGACCAATATTTCCATCCGCAATGACAAACGCAATCGTACGATATTTCTCTGCTAAATCGAAAGCCAATACAGTGAGATCGATCGCTTCTTGAACGCTGGAAGGGGCTAACACAATAGGGTGATAATCCCCATGACCTCCCCCATGCACAATCTGGTTATAATCCCCTTGCGAAGGGGCAATATTTCCCAAACCAGGTCCGCCGCGCATCACATCGATTAAGACAACCGGGACTTCCGTGCCAGCGATATAGGATAGCCCTTCCATCATTAACGAAATACCGGGACTGGATGATGATGTCATAACCCTAGCCCCGGTACATGCTGCCCCATATAGCATATTGATGGCAGCTACCTCACTCTCCGCTTGGAGAAATGTCCTGCCCAAGGCTGGCAAGCGCTCCGACATCCATTCCAACAGCTCCGTCTGCGGTGTGATCGGATAGCCAAAGTAAGCTTGTACGCCCGCGCGCACCGCCGCTTCTGCCATGGCAATATTTCCTTTTAATAATTCTTTCGCCATCTCTTTTCCTCCAGCTCAAGGTTGCACAGGTTGAGCTGCTTTTTGGGGCAGCTCCCGGTAAACCGTCAATGCCGCTTCCGGGCACATAATTGCACAGATCCCACAACCGGTGCAGCCATCCATCTTTAACATTACTGGATGATACCCTTTCGGAGTTAAGTGATTCATATCCAACACCAACACATTTTGTGGACATTCACTGATACAGAGCTCACAACCTTTGCAATAATTCTCATTGACCTCAATCCATCCCTTAACGGGCATATTTAGCCTCCTATACAGACAAATATGGTTTTACGACAAATATTATCTCATTTCATCAATTATTTCGCAAGTGCTAACTGTCATATTTTGGTTGAACAAATTTCCTCGTACACTCCTCCTTATTTTTCAACCCTCTCAACCCATTTCCGTTACGGTGTAGGCGTGATGCGTGTTTTATGCTGGCTGACTAAGGATTGTAAAGTTTGAAATGCTTTTTGTAAAGCAATCTTGCTATTCATGCCTTGGGTCAAATAGGACTGCAAGGTAACATCCATTTGGGTCAGGTACAGGTTCATTTCTGGTTGAATCGGATATGCGCACCCGCCATCTAAAGCAACCATCGCCTGGGCAATAAACGGGTCGTTGATCCGCAAGGTTCCATCCTCTCCCTCTATGGTAGTAACACGGATAGGGGGAATCATCCCTGCATCCGCCAGACTCAACTGCGCTTCTGTGGTGTAAAAAGACTGTAAAAAAAGCCACGAAACTTGGTCTGCTTCGCTTTTCGCTAAACTGGTCAGAAACATATTATCCGCCTGAATGAATCCAGATAGGTGCCCTTCTTGATAAGCAGGCCAGGGATCAATCGCCAAGTTTAATGGACCGATTTCTCCAGCTAAATTATACATATTCCATGTTCCGTCAATGATCATCCCCACACGATTATCCTTAAACAGACGGATGTCATTGTCCGAGTTAAATTCAGTCATCCCGGCTTTCTCGAATTCTTTCAGCAAAAACAACCATTTTTGCGCAATGGCATAATCATCTTGTTGAAAAACGGGCATCCCGTCTGCATCCATTAATAGCCCACCTAACCCAATCAAATGCCCACCTGAATAATAAAAACTTCGTTCGAGATCCGCCCCCACTTTGCCCCCTTCAGTGGCAGTAGTCGCAAATGCAACGAATTGATCAAAGGTTTTTGGTTGAGCGGGGATGATGGTTTTATTGCGAAAAAGAACAACTCCCTTGAGCGAAATCGGCAACCCAATCTGGCGGTAGTTATATACCCCCTCCTCCACCGCTGCGGGATTAAGGGTATCGGTCAATTTATCGGATACCAAATCGGTAAGTTCCATGATATAACCTTCATCACTTAAGCGGGGTCCCCATTCTGCCGGTGCGATGAGAATACTCGGACCGCCTCCCTGGCTCATTGCTTCTTCGAAACGGGCTTGTAAATCCAGGGGGGGTATATACCACACATCAAATTGCACATCGGGGTATTGAGATTGAAAAGCAGAAATGCGGCGAAACAACACCGAACGTTGGGTTTCATCCCACGAATGCCAAATCGTTACCGTTCCATTGATAATATTCGGTGTGGGAGTCAAGGTGACGGTGGGAATTGGCTGTTGAGTTACATCAGTTGTTGGGGTAATTGGAGTGCTCGGAGAACGCGCGCCACAGCCTTGCAGGCTGATCATTCCCATGAAAAAAAATGTTATCAACCAATACAACCGCTTGATGCTCATAGGTCATATGTATTATACGCCTTTATCTAACAATTTCAGGAATTGCTCCACTATTCGCGGATCAAATAAGGTGCCCGCGTTTTGTTTGATGTAATTGCGCGTTTCTTCCTCAGACCAAGCGGTACGATAAGGCCGGTCAGAGCGTAATGCATCATATACATCCACTACCATGAAAATACGCGCCGCTAGTGGAATTTGTTCGCCTTGCAATCCTCGTGGATAACCGGAACCATCCCACCGCTCATGGTGACAATAGGGTATCTCAATCGCTTTTTCCAGGTAGGTGATTGGTTTGAGCAGTTGATACGCGAATATGGGATGCTGTTTCATGATCATCCATTCTTCAGGGGTGAGCGGCCCGGGTTTATGTAAAATCTCATCCGGGATGCCCATTTTCCCGATATCATGCAGTAACGTACCTCGGCGAATATGCACCAACTCTTCATCCGTTACACCTACCATGCGGGCTAATTTCAACGTCAGGTCCGAGACGCGCCGGCTGTGTCCTTCGGTTTCGTTATCGCGCAATTCTAATGTCCGCGCCCAACCCTCCAGAGTCGAATCATAAGCCATATACAACTGGGCATTGGATTGTTGCAAATTCTCAAACAAGCGGGCATTATCAATGGCGATGGCAGCCTGTCCTCCCAAGGTTTCTAAGAAATCTAACTCATTGGGTGGAACGCTATTCCCGGCGCGGCCAAACAACTCCAACAAACCTACAATTTGCCCCTTAGCGAGCAAAGGACATCCCACATAATGGCGGAACCCTTCTTTTTTAAATAAAGAAGCACGATTATCCCCCAGGTTGAAATCGGCTAAATTTTGCACAGTGACAATTTGACCGGAAGACAGTATCTGGCTAAGCCCACCGTAGGTCAACGGGATTATTTGATTGGACGGAAACGGATTCAAAAAACCCCGCCCGGCAGCTAATTTCAACGCGTTCCAGTGTGATTCATATAAGAGAATATCTGCCGCATCAATGTGATAGTAGTTGATGACCTGGTCGATTAAAATATCGAGGGTTAAGCTTAGATCCAGGCTAGCATTGATCGCGTTATCAATGGTGCGCAAGGATAATAGTTGTTCGATCCTCTTTTCCATTTGCCGATCTAATTGAGCACGGTGAATAGTGTTTCCCACAATTTCACAAAATGCGGAGAGCAGATTGATCTCTTCAGGTTCAATTGATCGAGAATCAGGATATGCCACCAGCAATACTCCCATTTTTTGTTTCACAGAGGCAATCGGCAATAACACGCCATTCCACCCTTCTGGAATAGAGGAGAAAACAGAAGAAGGATTTTGCGCGGCAACACGTAAATCTTCGATGATGGTATAGGACTCTTTTTCCAACCCGCTCATTAACAAGTCAAATGGAAACGCTTTTTCAAAACGGATAGCCGGATCTATCCATCCCATCGCAGCAGCTAATTGAAATGTTTCTAAATCAGCATCATACAGCCAGAGTGCACCATTGGAACTGTCTACCACTTTTAATACTTCGGTTAAGAATTCGGGTAAGATTACGTCTAGATTACGAGCTATTCGTAATTTTCGTGAAATGAGATTGATCGCTTCTAATTCCGTTACGCGCCGTCTGGTTTTATCCAACAACTGGGCGTTGCGCACCGCCGATGCTGCCTGTGTCGCAAACATTTGCAACAAAGCTATCTCTTCTTTTGTAAATCGATGCGTTTTCGGATATACCTCTGTGACCAGTAAAACGCCGATTAATTCTCCACGGTAGATCATCGGCACATCCAGCGAGGAAGTATAGTGCAATCCTTCATAAATTGGCGAACGGCCTTCCCAACTCGAGTAATCCTCAACGACCATTGGCTTTCTGGAAACTGCTACCCGCCCCGAAATACTCTCCCCTAATTTCATCCGAATGCCAGGTTGAACACCAATATTCTTTGCTGCAACTAACTCTAAATCTTTCCTCACCGGATCAAAGAGATACATCCCCCCGCGCTCCATCCCGAGTAACGCGATTGCCCGATCAAGTGTTAGATTGAGTAGCTGGGGTAATTCCTGAATACCAGCCAAGTCGCGCGTTGTCTCAAGTAATGCCTCCATTTGGCGTGCTTTTCGTTGAGTTTCCTGAAAGAGTTCGATATTCTCTAAAATACCAGCTGCGTGTGCAGCCAGCAATTCCAACAACTCCACATCTTCCGTGGAATACACACCAGGAGTGTAACTTTGTGCAGAGAGCATCCCCAATATTCGTCCATTATGCTGAATTGGCACCGCCACAAATGAACGTACTTTATCCGCAGAACCAAAATGGAAAGCATCTTTCTGTAAGAGAGGGTGATCTTGCAGATCTTGAACCAATATGGATTCTTTTTTATCCATCACCATCCCACTCAATCCCTGATGGAGAGGGATGCTTTTCGATAACACTCTTTCCCCGCGGTCGATTCCATAAACCAAATCCACTTTCTTGGTCTGTTTATTTTTCAACGTGATGACAAACGCGTCTGCGGGCATGATCTGCTTGACCGCTTGATACAATGCATGGCATACTTTTTCGATATCATAACCCGATTCAATCAATTCCTGGCTGGCATGATGTAAAACAGTCCTTTTTTCGGCAAGATTTTCCGCCAGAATCCGTTGATGCTTCTCTGAAATTTCTCGTCGCAACCGTCCTATACCTGATCCTAATAACCCCGCAATCGTGATTAACAAACGCTCATCACTCTCTGAAAACGCACGCAACTGATAACTCTCCGCATTTAATACCCCAATTAATTCCTCGCCAACCTGGATAGGAACACAGAGTTCAGATTGGATATTCGGATTAGCTGGAAGGTAATTGCTATCTGCGCGCACATCCCCTAATCTTTTCGGTGTTCCATTTAGTGCAACCATTCCGGACACGCTTCCAGGCCCGATAGGGATGATCAATTGTTTCGCTCCACAACCTGCTCTATGGTAGCTCGGATGAAGGGTTAAGGTATTGCTTTCATTATTTACTAACAACACACCAAAATTTTGTGGATATAGCGCTTCACCGACAATCTGAGTAACCTTTGTAATTAATTCATCCTCGCTCGATGCATTAACCCCTGCAACTGCCACAGCATGCAGGACTTGCAATTCATTGAGCTGCTTCTGAATATAGGAGACCATTTGAATGCGGGCGATGATCGCCCCTAAATGGCGCGCCAGTAATCCCAGCAGATGCGCTTCATGTTCATGAAAACCATTTTCGCGGTTCGCAGCGAAGAGTATCCCGCCCAACCGTTCTTCGGTATCAAACGGAACAACCAACACACTTTCCACACCAAATCGTTCGGCAAAATGCTGGAATTCCTCAGGAATCTCGGCAATGCTATTGGCTATGAAAGCTCCTTTTTGGGATAAATCCCACACTTCTGTGCCAAATTGCACTGGATAATGAAAAACAGATAGCTCAGACTCTTCAACACCAAAGGCTGGAATTTGCGCCTCAATCTCCTCCGTTTCTGGATTTGACAAGGCAATAACCACTTTTTTTGCACCAATTAAAGCCGCAATGCGCTCACTGAGAACTTTGAAGATCGATGGCAAATCGGTCATTCCGGTCAAGGTGCCAGAGATCTCATAGAGCATTTCGAGTTCCTGGGTATATTCATTTAACCTTTGATTGGTTTCAACCTGCTCGGTAAGGTCACGCCCAACTCCCACAATGCCTATAATTCGGTTTTCCGTATCTCGTAACGGTGAAGAATGAATTTGAATGGTTTTCGTTCCGGTAGGAGAGTTCATTGTCCAATCATAGACGACGTTTTCCCCGAGCAAGACACGCAGGTTCGCCAGATGATGAGGTAAACTGGCTTCGATACCAAAAACCTCGCGAGCCGTTTTACCCAATAAATCTGCTGGAAGGATATTCAAATCCCATACCCACTGTCCAAAAATGCCATTAAAGCGTTCATCCATGTCCAATGTGAACACTAGATCAGCAATGGAACCAATCAGGGATTGAAAACGCTCTTCATTGGTGCGTAAAGCAGCCTCTTGGCGAATGGTTTGGGTGCGATCTTGTTTAATAGCGATGAAATGCGTGATCGCCTCACCGGATAAGGCTATTGGTGTGATTGTTAAATCTTCATAATAAACTCGCCCGTCTTTGCGCCGGTTGATTATTTCCCCCGACCAAACCCGTCCATCCAGAATAGTGTCCCATAACTTTTTATAGAATTTGCGATCTTGCCGACCAGAATTGAACATGCGCGGGTTTTTCCCGAGCATTTCCTCTACGGTATAACCGGTTAATTCCTGCATCGCCGGATTTGCCCAAATGATCTCCCCCTCGCGGTTGGTAATTACAATGCCATTGGCTGTGGCATTTAACGCTTTTTCCAGTAAGCTTGTAATTTCATTTGGTGTACCTTCAAAAAACCCTTTGGAACCATTCTCTTTTTCACGACTTTCCAACTTACTCTTCCTCTATCTTACCTGCATTTATCATTAATGTTTCTAAAACCACCGGCAATTGGGTATAAATTTTCCTCTTTGATAAAAACCTGTCTGCTCCTGCAGCAAAAGCATCCTCTTCGAAAGGCTTTTCCTCGTTCATCGTTAACAGCACTACTTTAATCCTCGGAGCATTACCCTTAATGAACTGAGTTGCCTGTAAACCATTTATTCCTTTCAAGTCAAGATCCATTAAGACTAGGTCAATCCCATTCTCCATGCACTGGAGATAGGCTTCTTCAGCAGTTGCGGCTTGAAGGAATATCCAATCAGGATAAAGCGCTTCTAACCAATGCACCAACGCTTCCCGCATCGCCAGGTGATCTTCAACTAACAACACTTTTTTGCTCAAATAACCATTTCCCATGACAGTGGATATAATTTATTCTATTCTCTCATCCATTCTGGAATTCGTCTGTCGGGGAAATCGAGCAATGCTTGTAAGGAACTTTTCTATTGCTCCAAATTAGCAATGGCAAAACGTAAGGAATATACCATACTTTGTTGTTTATATCTATAGTATAAATTACCCCCTTCGCGATTTATTCTTCAATCACCAATTAAACTTATTGGAATTTCTTTCTGACTTACTCGCTCTAACCAGTAGAGAAGACAGTCTATTACAATTGGATCAACCCATGCTGAATAGCGAATTTCACCAACCCCGGAATATCATGTACCCCCAGTTTTCCCATTAATCGGCTGCGATATGTCTCAACCGTTTTTACCGATAATTGCAATGTACAGGCAATATCGGCACTCGTTTTTCCTTCCACCACTAATTGCAATACTTGCCGCTCTCGATTACTTAACTTTTGTAATGGATTTTGTACGATTGAATCACCCACTATCGCGATATAGTCTTCCACCACCAATTCAGCCACACCGCTACTCATGAATCTTTTCCCTTGGGCAACGCTCCGGATTGCTTGAATGACTTCGTTTCCAGCCGATTCTTTCAATAAATATCCTCTTACTCCAGCTTGCAGCGCGCGGATAATGTGTTCTTGGCTAGCGTACATCGATAAAACAATCACGCCAACTTTGTCATTTTCACTTAAGATTTCCTTCGCAGCATCAATGCCATTTAATAATGGCATGGCAATGTCCATTACTACTACATCTGGCTTGAGGCGTCTGCATCCCTGTACTGCAGCGATCCCATCCCCCGCGACGCCAACAACCTCTATATCCCCCTCACTTTCCAGCAATGCCTTTAAACCATCCCGGACAACTGTATGATCATCTGCCAATAGAACTCGGATCGCCATCCAAGACCTCCTTTGGAATACGGGCTATTACTTGTGTACCTTCCCCAGGTTTACTGAAAACCTCTAAAGCTGCACCCACCGCCAAAGCACGTTCCCGCATGATCCCGAACCCATAACTTGGCTGAGATAACTTTCTCTTTGAAGCATCAACATTAACTCCTTTTCCATTATCTGCAATGACTAATTCAATCTCATCCTTTATTCCAAGAGATATATTAACTGTGGTTGCTTCAGCATGTCGGATAATATTATCGAGAGCAGCTTGGGTGATGCGGAAAAACGCGTTTTCGATATGCCTGGGCAACCTTTTTGGTAGAGATTGGTATGAGAAGACACACTGCATCCCTGTCCGATTTTGAAATTGCTCTGCTAACTCGCGTAACGCGGCTGGCAACCCATATTCATCCAATACCGGCGAATGTAAATCAGTCATCACATCGCGAATGAGCACCATCGTTTCATCCACTAAATGCTGCATATCATTGATCCGCTGGAGTAGTTCTGGGGAAATTTCCGGGGGCAATTTCATCCGCAAAATATTCAAATGGATATTCAAAGCCGTCAGGTTTTGCCCCACCTTATCGTGCAATTCTCCCGCCAAATGAGTACGCTCCTGTTCTTCTAGTTCTGCTAATTTTCCTGCAAGAAGTTTAGTTTCATTATATAAAACGCTTAAATCCTGCAGCGCCTTTTCTAATTTTTCCTTCTCGCGCTGTAAATTAATCTCATATTTCTTTTGAGTTTCCCAATCTGCCCGCAAGAGAAAAAATAAAAGTATTGCGGTCGTTAGAACATAAACCGCTCCTTTTATGGTTTGTACATGTTGATAATTTGTCAAGGTTGGGAAAAACCACGCTGCCAAACGGTCGGATAAGAATATCCACGCGATGGCAAGGCTCAAATAAATACTCGTGATCCGAAAAGGAGGATATTTCATTCGTTTTTGAGTAACTTCATACGATGAACCCTCTCCATGTAAGCATCCATGTACTATTAGTATTATAAACAATTTTTGTAATTACTCAGCACAGCTGTCTTTGCGAGGGAGCGTTCATCGCGGCAGAAGCAATCTCTAAATCGGCAGGGAGATGGCTTAACTTCGTTCACTATGACAAATATCAACAGGATTTACAAGATGAACACGATTGGATTTATTGAGGGGATATGTCTATGCGGAGTTTACAAAGAGCGCAGAAAATAAGCTAATTATGTAACTATCTACCACTACAGGTTGCGCTGATAATTTGCTACGAAAACCGTCCACGAATATGCCACGAATAAACGAATGATAGCACTATTCGTGCATTCGTGTAATAGAACGCGAAATCCAAAACTTCTCTCAAGCCGATGATATAATCGGGTTATGTGTGCAGAAACAAAAATTGGTGGCGTTTTGGCAGCTTCTATCACTCCCATTAAACCGAATGGTAAACCAGATTACGCTGCTATCCCACACTATCTCGATTTTTTGGCACAACGCGGCTGTCACGGCGCCTTGATCCTCGGCAGCACCGGTGAAGGACCATCCTTTTCTGTACAGGAAAGAAAGCGAATTTACCGCAGCGCGCTGGATATCCGCCAAAAGCATCCCAATTTTATTTTGCTTGCAGGTACCGGAACACCCAGCTTAGAGGAAAGTATCCAATTAACCCAATATGTCTTCGATCTCACCTTTGATGGCGTCGTTGTCCTGCCTCCCTATTACTTTCGCAAAGTCAGTGAAGAAGGCATCTTGGCGTGGTTTGACACCATATTGCAACGAGCTGTTCCGCAATTTGGTAAACTCTTCTATTACCATATCCCTCAACTGACGGGCATCTCCGTTTCACTCGATTTATTCCAGCAGCTGCTCGACCGACATCCAACCAAATTTGGCGGGCTGAAAGATTCCTCCTCTGATGCTGCCTTTGCACAGAGCCTTGGGGAGCGCTTCGGCAAAGACCTGATTGTCTTTACCGGTCAGGATCGCCTCTTTGGATTGGCATTGCGCAACCAGGCGGCGGGCTGTATTACTGCCGGGGCAAACCTTTTTTCACCATGGCTTCGACAAGTCTGGGATGCTCATCAACAAGGCATCGTGCTGGAAGACTTGGAAACCAAGATAAAAACAGCCCGCGCCATCATGGATCAATATTCACCAGCCAGCGCTTTTATCAAAGGCGTCCTTCCAACACTCTTTTCATTTCCGCATTGGCGAGTCCGTCCGCCCATCCTGCCTTTCCCTCCAGATACCTTGCACCAAGCCATCCAGCAATTAACCTATGACCTCCGCCTCCCAACCCCCTAGCATATCGCCGCAAACCCGCGTCTTGCTGACGAGTCTGGTGTTCCTCGGTTTATTCATCATTACCCTGATCATTTTAATTATCTCTTATCCAATTCTCTTTGCCCCTCCTCCAACTGCAACCGCAACAGTCACCTTAACCGCCACCGAAACCCCTACCATCACCTTAACACCAACCGTGACACTTACGCCAACCCCTTCCCGCACGCCCCGACCCACCTGGACACCCACTCATTCACCCACCATCACCCGTACATCACCGCCGAGCCAAACCCCGACCCCAACTGCGCTAGCAACGTTGACTCCCGCAGCACCGTTAGGCGGAGAAGCGAATTATGTTTTATACGACTGGAACATCGATCGGGCACAACAATTGGTCGAGCTGATTCAATCGAATGCCAATCTCTCCATATTATCCTCTGCTTCACCGGGAAATACCCAAAACCTTGCTTACGCTCTCTTTGCGGAAGATGAAGCCCTTTTACGTTTTCCCGATGCACCGCAAGCGGCTCGCTGGCGCTTGTGGCGTGCCCATAATTTGGCACTCCTCGGTTCGCCAAAAGCGGGGGCGGCTTTTGCTGAAGTCATTGCCGCGGGGTTAAATCAGCAACAAACTGATTTATCTAAACTGACTGATTGGATAATGCAATTAGAACCATCTTACCGGGCATTCTTAACCGCTTTACACCCACGCCCGGATACCCTCAGCCTGCACCTGTTGGAATTACAGCAAAATGGAAGCGCATTTTTCTTGATCATCGAAACCAATGCGGCATATCAGGTGTATCCCTTGTGGGTTGATTTCGGTTCTAACCAAGTCAATGATTCCAATCTCGGTACACAAACTCCAACGCCGTTACCTTCGAAATCTCCACGTTATCAAGTTTTTAGCGCCGATTTAACCAATGACGGCAGTGAAGAACTCATCCTCTACCGCCAAAACCCGGTTCAAATTCAATGGCTGGAGCTCCCCCATATTTACAATCAGGCCGTGACCCCCCCGCAAGAACTGCCTTTCGACCCCATTCATTCCCCCTTCGAAATCGGAATGACGTACACCAACGGGTGGGATGTGCAAACAAAATCATCTCCCAAAGAGCTGGTCTTCAAAACGCGCATCTTTCCCACCTGCCCTGCCGAAATTCAACGCAGTTACCGTTGGGATGGTAAAGCCTTTCAACCGCTTCAAACCAATGTGACGTTATTCCCCTATCATTCCACGGTTGCCTATTGTGCTTTTCTTATGGAACATGCTCGCAATGCCTGGGGGACCTCCGCCGCCATTCAGGTAATTCAATCCCTATTACCTTACTGGCCTCCAGCACTCGATTTGAACGGAAAACCGTATCCCCCTGATGCGAAGGACGAATTGCGCTACCGTTTAGGGGTTTATCAGGCTGAAATCGGTGAATATCAAGCTGCTCGCGATACTTTACAAGATCTCCTCATCCATCCTTCCGCTGCGGCTAGCCGTTGGTTACTGCCGGCGAAAACCTTCCTTGATTTGTATAAAACCCCAACAGATGTCTATCGTGCCTGCACGAGCTTAACCGATTGTCATCCAGGTGATGTATTGCAGCAATTAATTGAATCCTTTAACAGTCAACAAGTGAATGACCTATTGCCTTATTTCCAAAAAATTGGATTGATCTTGCGTTCAACTGGCTATTTTGATTTCGATGGAAACGGCAGCAAAGAGTTTTGGTTTACCGTCCAACACCGCGCTGGCGAAAAAATTGAATTTTGGGCATTAATCCCGTATGGAAACCGTTTAGCAGCGGTACCCATCGAAACCGTGGATAATCAAAATCCCGTCTTGAGCGTTTACGATAACACCCAAAATCCACCCGTGATCCTGCTGAACAACCAAACCGCATTTCAAATCCAACGAACCATCTCTGACTCTCACCCTTATGTCAGTAAATTCGATTTACCGAAATATTATCCCGACAAATTTAAAGAACATTTACAACAACTGGAGGAACGCCTGTTTATCGGCGATTCTGCCGCAGCAGTATATCAAGAATTACTCTTGATGCAAAAAACGCCCGGATTATTATGTAAAGCCACCTGGAGCTGTGATCGTTATTATTACTTATTGGGTTTATCCGCAGAGCTATCGGGCAATCCGCGCGCTGCGATAGCTGCCTATTACCGTCTCTGGTGGGATTATAGCAAATCGCCCTTCACCACTATGGCTCGCCTGAAATTGCGTCAATTATACGTCCCAAGTCCTACCCCAACCCAAACCTTCACAGCCACTGTTACCCCAACCAGCACTTCCGTGCTGCCCACCATTGTGACCGTTTCTACCCCAACGCGCAGCACCACTCCCAATCCTAACCAAACCGCCACCGCAACAAGTGCACCACTGCCAACCAATCAAACGGCTTATCCATCTCCAACAATGGGTACCCCACTTCCAACAACCCCTTATCCATAACAAAGCTCAAAACAGACTTCAGAGTTCTGGTTTAATTTTTGATGGCATATTTTCTCTCGTAGTATAATAGCACCTCGTGCTAACAAATTGGCGTTTAATCATTACGCAGCCCGCAGCCGGCGATTGGAACATGGCTGTCGACGAAGCCATCCTCGAGGCGGTTGGCAAAGAGCTTGCCCCGCCCACGTTGCGCTTATACGCCTGGCAGCCTGCTTGTTTATCGCTCGGCTATGCCCAGCCAATTACCGATGTGGACTTGGCGGCGCTGGCTCTATCTGGTTGGCAACTCGTCCGTCGCCCTACCGGCGGGCGGGCAATCCTGCATATCGATGAATTGACCTATTCGGTCATCGCCCCCCATAGCGAACCACGAGTTCAGGGCAGTGTTCTGGAAAGCTACCAACGTCTGGCTCAAGCTTTATTAAAAGCGCTGCACCTTTTAGGCATCCCCGCCCAGGCACATGAAATAACCCCACCACCAGCGCCTAGCCCTGCGTTTTCAAACTCGAACGGTACGATGCACCAAAGCACACCAAGCGCTAACCTTAACCCAATTTGCTTCGAAGTCCCTTCCAATTATGAGATTGTCGTCGATGGGAAGAAAATCATTGGGAGCGCACAAGCCCGTCGTAAGGAAGGCGTTTTGCAGCACGGTTCTTTTCCATTATTCGGCGATATCACCCGGATTTTACAGGTGCTATCCTTCGCTGACGAAATGAGCCGTCAAAAGGCTGCTGCCAGATTGGTTCAAAGAGCCACCACCGCTGAACTTGCCAGCGGAAGGGTTATCGAATGGGATGAAGCGGCACGGGCGTTCATTCATGCCTTCGAGGATACCCTGCAAATCCGCCTGGTGCGCTCCGATTTAAGCGGGGCTGAACTGGTTCGAGCTGATGAATTGGTGCGTGAAAAATATTCCACGCTGCAATGGAATCATCGCCTGGATTAATTTCCATTGATTCCCCTTTTCAATAACCTGCTTTAGGATACTGACTTGCAGGTAAATAACTCCAAATTGCTGATTCCTGTCATGGCGAACGGAATGAGACCATCTTACGGCTGGGCTTGTCATAGCGAATGGATTGAGACCATCTTACGGCTGGGCTTGTCATGGCGAACGTAGTGAAGCCATCTCCTAGCCAGTTTGGAGATTGCTTCTGTCGCAAAGAACGCTCCATCGCAATGACTCCTGCCGGGCAAATCTGGCAAAATCATCGCCTGGCTGATTCCTGTCATGGCGAACGGATTGAGTCCATCTTACGGCTAGGCTTGTCATGGCGAATGGATTGAGACCATCTTATGGCTGGGCTTGTCATGGCGAACGGAGTGAAGCCATCTCCTAGCCAGTTTGGAGATTGCTTCTGTCGCAACAAACGCTCCATCGCAATGACTCCTGGCGGGCTAGCATGGCAAAATCGTGCTGGTTTTGTCGTGGCGAGATTCGACTGTACCGCCAGAAGGTGGCATTCGATAAGGAAATGACATTGTACAAGTTATAGAGAGATTCCCATTCCGTTGGTTGAGTAGCTGCAAACACTCTGCGTGAGCAGCGTATTGAGACTCTTTCTTGATGGTTTCCACAGGCTCAACCCAAGGATTTCGGCAGGCTCAACCCCGGGGTTTTGGCGGGGCTCTACTAACAAGCCCGAAATAAATTTCGGGGTACAAGCAGTACTGCGAAATTCATTTCGCAAAGCTTAGATATCTCCGAAATGACCAACAGGTTTCGACAAGCTCAATCCCGGGGTTTTGGCGGGGCTCTACCAACAAACCCGAAATAAATTTCGGGGTACAAGCAGTACTGCGAAATTCATTTCGCAAAGCCTAGATATCTCCTAAATGACCAACAGGTTTCGACAAGCTCAATCTAAGGGTTTCGACGGGGCTCTACTAACAAGCCCGAAATAAATTTCGGGGTACAAGCAGTACTGCGAAATTCATTTCGCAAAGCCCAGATATTTCCGAAATGACCAACAGGTTTCCACAAGCTCAATCCCAGAGTTTCGACGGGGCTCCACCAACAAACCCGAAATAAATTTCGGGGTACAAGCAGTACTGCGAAATTCATTTCGCAAAGCCTAGATATCTCCTAAATGTCCAACGGGGTTCGACGGAGCTCAATCAGTGGGGTGTCGACAGCATCTTCGACAAGCTCAGTACAACACTCAATCAACGGATTGCCACGGGTCGTGTGCCGTTCGCCGTGTATCGAAACCTTACACCAATCGTGTTCATCTTGTAAATCCTGTCTGTACAATGTTATAGGCAATACGAAAGTTTACTGAAAAACTACATCGCGATAACCCAGCGCCAGGAATAAACGGATGAGATAGCTTTCGGCATTGTTTTTTGCCAGATCGAGAATACCATCAGTAATGGCAGCTTGGCGGATGGCTTCTTCCGCTGCTCTGCGTGCATCACTTTCCAAATGGACGTTCCCTTTGGTCAACAACCCCGTTTCACGGTTGTATACATACGTTTTATCGTTGTCCAATGTCGCCACGAATATCTCGGGGGACGGTAGTTTCACCAGCAAAACGCCATTCTCCAATTGTAAATCTTGCGGCTTTAGTTTCTCCAGGTCCACTCCCGCGATGACGATCCCATGCGCCACTAATAAAAGCTTATCTCCAAACAGAAAGCCAAAGGGAGCTTGTCCACTCTCAGCCGTGATCACCTTCTCTACACTATATTGAATGGTTTCGAGACGTGCCAAGGATCGAATAGAATGAATGATCGTGATGGGATCCGCTAAAATCGTAGGTGTAGGATTTGCCAATTGCGACACCTGTGTACTCATTTTTTGCGCTAACCCTTGTAGTGGTGCAACTTCCGACTGAAATTGCATTATCCCCAGGTTGATACTATGCAGCAATCCCCAGACACCCCCTGCCAGCAAAAGAATGATCACCAGGAAAAATATGACCATGAGAGTATTATTGCGAATTTTCATAAATCAATTATACTTGAAACGACGGATATCATTCTCGTCGATAAGCGGTACCTGCGCAAAAGCAGAACGTCACCTACTTTTTCGAAATCACGATAAAACTATGACACTCGGTTTAATGACCATCCACATTCAATTACCCGGCTGTGTTTCATTAAAGGAAAAACGCAGCCGTCTAAAACCGCTGCTCTATCGCCTCCATCGCGAATTCAATATCTCCATTGCAGAAGTGGACTACCAGGATACCTGGCAGGATGCGTTACTGGCAGTGGCATTCGTCAGTAACGATCATCGCCATACCCAAAAGTCCTTGCTGGCGGTATGTGATTGGATCGAAGAAAACTGGCCCGATGTGGACGTCATCGAAGAAAAGACAGAATTCTTTTAAGGAGTAACTCATGGACTATCGTCTAAATGGTTTACGAGCACTGGTGAGCGGATCGAGTCGTGGATTGGGTTTCGCAACCGCTCGACTTCTCGCCCAAGAAGGAGCATTGGTCACCATTAACGGCCGCAATGAGGCACGCCTTGAACAAGCCGCTACGGAGATTGAAAAAACCAGCGGAAGAAAACCCTGCTTGGTCGTTGGGGATATCGCCCAAAAAGGGGTTCCAGAAAGGGTAGTACAAGAAGCTGTGCAAAAAATGGGTGGATTAGATTTGCTGGCAACCAACGCTGGCGGTCCCCCCTCGGGACGTTTTGAAGATTTTGACGATGAAAAATGGCAAACCGCATTTGAGCTTTGTTTTATGGGTCATGTCCGCTTGATTCGAGCCGCCATTCCCCACTTGCGCCAGTCGCAAAATCCATCTGTACTCACATTCACCTCCTACTCTGCCAAACAACCTATTCCAAACCTGGTCTTATCAAACAGCTTACGGGCAGGGGTGCTGGGTTTGACTAAAAGCTTAGCCCTCGAATATGGCACGCAGGGAATCCGTTTTAATTCGATTCTGCCTGCCTGGACGGAGACAGAACGAGTTGTGGAATTAATGACAAGCCGTGCCCAAATGAATGGCACCACCCTCGCAGAAGAAATTCAAAAACAATCCCACGAAAGCCCATTTGGCAGAATGGGCAGTGTGGAGGAATTTGCCCAGGCAGCTGTTTTCCTGCTTTCACCAATATCCTCTTACATCACTGGTGTGATGTTAACTGTAGATGGCGGCATGTATAAAGCGACGATATAGACTTTTCTGAATGGGAGGTAGTAAAGATGAAATCCTATCGCAAAGAACTTTGGTTCAATGTCCCTACTCGGCGAGCTTTTATCAATATCACTGCCATGGTCGAAGATTGTTTACGGGAAAGCGGAATTCAAGAAGGTTTGGTTCTGGTTAATGCAATGCATATTACTGCGTCCGTGTTTATCAACGATGATGAACCAGGATTACATCAAGACTATGATGACTGGTTGGAATCGCTGGCACCACACGAACCGCTCAGCCGTTACCGCCATAACCGCACCGGAGAAGACAATGGAGACGCCCACTTGAAACGTCAAATAATGGGGCGCGAAGTGGTCATCGCTGTGACCAACGGGCATCTCGATTTTGGACCCTGGGAGCAAATATTCTACGGCGAATTTGACGGGAGAAGGCGAAAACGCGTTTTAGTCAAAATTATTGGAGAATAAAAAATACCCCTCTCCTTGAGAGAGAGGGGTAAGCGGTGAGAGTCTTATTTCTGAGCGTAAAACTCATGGGTAAGTCGGACTAGTTTTTCATTTTCTTCATGAGTGCCGATTGTCACCCGCCACCATCCATTGCGGCCGAAGATATCTTCCTGTCCACGTAGAATGATGCCGTGCTGCTCAGCGTATTTGATCATATCCTTGCCGGGTTTACCGGTGTCAGTACCATCTAAGAGAATATAGTTACCATAAGAATGGTAGACGGTCAAACCGGGGATATCCGCCAACGAATCTTCGTAGAATTTGATTTCGTTATTATTGAATTCGACACGTTTACGCAATCCTTCGGTGTCCTCAAAAGCGGCTAATGCAGCCCACATAGCAATGGTGGATACGTTCCAAGGAATCAATGTAGCTGCGATTTGCATAATCGTATCGCGATCACCCAAAGCATAGCCAAAGCGCAAGCCCGCTAAACCATACGCTTTCGAAAGGGTGCGGGAAATGATGACATTCTTGTAATCTTTAACCAGCTTTACCATCGATTTTTGCAAGCCAGCAAATTCAACATACGCCTCATCAATGATGAAAGGACGTCCTTGTTCTGCAATGCGGACAATGTCTTTTTCATCCATGAAGTTACCGGTTGGGTTATTCGGGTGAGCGACAACGATCATCTTCGTCTTTGGGGTAATTGCATCGATAATCGCATCTGCATCGAACAAAATTTGCTTGTCTTTATAAACCATCTTGGTAGAAACCAGCTTGCCGCCAAGGACATTGCAGCGCAGCTTATAGATGCCAAAGCAGGGTGTCTGTTGAATTACCTCATCGCCTGGGGCGACAAAAGAACGAAACACCATATCAAAAACTTCGGATGACCCATTACCGAGGAGGACATTTTCAGGTCCCGGTAAGCCGTTGATCTCGGCAATCTTGCTGCGGACGATCAAGCCTTGGTCCATATAACGGTTGGCAACTTTGGCATATTTATTAATGGCTTCCAGCACCTTTTCGGAGGGTGGGTTGGGGTTTTCGTTGGACATCATCCGCGCCAGGCTCGGATTGCGCCAAGCCAATTCGATGTGCGGAGAGATGTACATCGGGATACCTTTGAGCCATGGAACAAAATAATCTTCTACGGGTGTCATGTGTAACTCCTTTTTGTTAAGATATTCACAAACTTTCTCTTTTATTTTACTCTATTCGGAAGGGAAAAAGACACAAAGCCAAGAAACTTTGTGTCTTTCTTAATCTTTTTTCACTCCCGAACAGGCAAATGCCTCATTTTATTTAGCAGCAACATCTTTCAACCACTGCTCATAGCGGTAATCGGTGATATCTTCGCGGAAGCGACCGAACCATAAATCAGCATACCCTTGGAAGTCTTCATCCAGTTTGGAGATGCCGGTTTGCGTGGTGCCCCACATCGCTTCATGGATTTCAGACATGCACCACATTAATTTCGTACGGGCAAAGTTTTTCGGTGTCACCTCACCGAAATATTCCTGCAACAGAATGCGTACCTGATCGTCATTGAAACGATGGTGATGGCAATAGTTTCCCAAATCGAAGAATATATCGCCCATACCTGCGTATTCCCAGTCAAGGATCTTCAATTCACCCTTCTCACCAGGTACATCCTCGTCGAGGAAGTTCAGGTTCAATAAATCATCATGGCATGGGGTGGGGACGTATGGATCTTTCAGCAATGCCTGCTCTACCTCGTGCATTTTTTGCATGATCCAATCGAAGTCGAAGGGGAATTTGCTCCCGTGTTCTTTCGATACCTTTGTCAACATTTCTACGCGGCGAAAGACATTGAATTCCCCATCCACTGCGGGGGCGTTGCGGTGATAAAGGCGCAGCTTGCGAGCAACCCGACGGATGTGATATTCTTTGTTCATTTCTTCCGGAGGGATGTGTTTTCCAGTGATAAAGCGGGTCACCAGGTAACCTTCCGGTTCGATGAAATATAATACTTCGGGAGCGATCCCGAGCAGACCAGCAGCTTTGTTCGATGCATATTCGATCTCACGGCGAATCCCCAGCAACTCCGTGTTTTCACCGGTAATACGCAGCATATAAGATTTCCCGTCAGCGTCGATCCGGTAATTATTGTTGGTAATGCCGCCTTTGAGGACAGTGGTTTTGATATCCTTGGCATCCTTTAGAAATGGGACACGTGCAATGGCTTGTTCAAGTGTCAGTGCCATAATAAGCCTCCAGTTAGAATCTAATTTCGTTTAGGGAGAGCAAGCTCATCGCCTGCTCTCCATATTGACCATTAATTAGTCGTCCCCACGACCTTTTGCTAAACGCGCCAGTTCTTCCTCGATTCGCTTCATTTCCTCTTCGGAAGCTTTGCGTGGACCGGTAAAGTGCTTGTTTGCGTAACCAAACCAGTAAACCACCAAGAGAAGGGTGAAAACGACCGTTGTCCATAACGTCAATTCATTGGGCGGCAGACAGAACAAAATCACAATGAAGACCACCCAAATAACCGCGATGATATTGATGATCGGGCCGAATTTCCCTAGGCTCCACGGGGCATTTTCTTTCTTGGTGTATTCACCTTGGTTGCGTAATTTATTACGCAGATTAAGGAAAACTGGAATAATATATGCGATGTACAACGTGATGGTGCTGATAGAGGTAACCACATAATAAGCAGCTGAATACACGGTTAGCAGGAAAGCTAAGATTGAAGTAACGATAATCGATTTAACCGGTGTTCTCAGCTTGGGGTCAATGTCATAGAATACCTCGGCAAACGGCATACCGCCATCCCGCCCGAAGGCAAAGAACATTCGGCTCATGCTGGTGATGGTAGCTAAACCACATAGCCACATACCGCCTGCCACTATCAAAGATACTACATCGCCAAGGAACTTGCTCAGATTACTATAGGCGATATACAACACCGGATTTGGCGCTAAGGCGGTCTCGGCGACATCCGGAATGGCTGAGGTGAATGCCATTAAGACAATATAGCCGACAACGGATGACACTGCAACGGAGAGGAAAACACCCCAGGCGCTGTTCAAACGAGCCATCACGGTTTCTTCGGCAACGTGTGCAGAGGCATCATAGCCAGTGTAGGTCCATTGGGCTTGCAAGAAAGCCAGACTGAAGACTAGCCAAAACGGCGCTGTCTTATAGAGATTGACTAAGCCAGGAAATAAGCTGAATAGCGGCGATTTCAACACTAATGGACCAAGCACCAGGGCAGGGCCGACCGTCCCATCGGGGAATGTCGCTGAGGATGCGTCTAACGGGTTGACCACCGTTTGAGTGGAAAGCATAAAACTCCAGCTGTTGTGTGTCTTGCCAAAGAAGAACAACAAGATGGCAATGATAAACACACCGCCGATGTGCCAATAGACACTGAAGTCATTCAACATAGCAGTCAGGCGGATACCGTAAATATTGATCAATGCCTGCGGGATCATGATGAGGATCATAACGAACAAATAAAATCCCCAGCTTGTCCAGGTCCAGCCAAAGAGACCACCTAAGGCTGGTGCATCGTTGGGTATGTTAAAGAAGCCCTGGATCATACCCACAATATAAATTGCAGCAGCGATATCGATCCCTGCCGTAATCGTCAATTGCCCCATCATGTTGAACCAGGCTGTCCACCAACCAGCCGCACGCCCGCCCAGACGGGAAGACCAATAGTACAAGCCACCTGCGGTGGGGTATGCCGAGGCAATTTCAGCCATTGAAGCGGCTACCATTAATGTAAAAACGGATACTATGGGCCAACCAACGGTGTTAATTATAGGACCAGCGAACTTAAGTCCATAACCATATAGCAGCATCGCGCCGGTCAAAATAGAAATAATTGAGAAGGAAATGGCAAAGTTGGAGAAGCCACCCATCTCCCGGAACAATTTCTGGGCATAACCCAGTTGGTGCAAGTCTTTCACATCTTGCAATATTTGCTCTTCACGAGATTTTGGTTTATTTTCAGCCATGATCGGTCTCCTAAAATAAAATGTGATAATGTTTTCGAACTCATGATAAAAATCTTACTTTTGTGGCTTGAGCGATATAAACCTTATTTTTTCGTTCACCTCCTTTCAAATTGAAAAAATTGATAACATCACCAACGGTCATATCCTGGGAGAGAATAAAGAAAGATCAGAGCAAACAGTTTTGTCCTCCCGCTATGAACCGGATTGGCTTCAAAGTAATGATGGGGAGGGTATATCGAACAAAAAGCTGTCAAGCTGAGCGGGTGGTATTCAATAATAAACCTCATGTTCCCGCTCACACCAAATATATGAACAGCTTGATGATAACCCTCGACCAGTTGGGTAATCCTGGACAATTCCCTTTCCGGTATAGCACTGTCGATAGGGGTAAGCGCACACATTTCCCGCTCCCTCCCCTCGTTCTCTCCCACGCTGGGGAAAGAACGAGGGTTTGAAGGGGGTAGGAGGGGAGCACAGGAGGAAGATTGCGCTCTCAATTGTCAGGATAATAGCTTATCGAAACTGACAAAACGCTATTCAATTATTAAAGAACAACCCAAGATGCTATCTATAACAATTCCTTGACTTGGGCGACAATATTCGCAACAGTAAAGCCGAACTGTTCAAATAATGTTTTATAGGGCGCCGAAGCACCAAAGCGATCTAAACCGATAACGGCATGTTTGCTTCCCAGATATTTATCCCAACCCAAGGTCACCCCTGCTTCGATGGAAACAGCGGGGATATTCTTCGGCAATACTTTCTCTTGATACTCCAGGGGTTGTTCGTCAAACAACTCAAAGCTGGGCATCGAAACGACGCGTGCTTGAATGCCTTCTTGCGCTAATTGCTCCCGTGCTGCTAGCGCCAAACTGACTTCGGAGCCGCTGGCAACTAACAAGACATCCACTTTGCCTTTTTGTGTATCAGCCAGGATATAGGCTCCTTTCTCGACACCTTTACCATCGCTCGATACCATAGGTACAGCCTGGCGGGTTAAGAGCAATGCTGTCGGTCCTTCCTTGCGGTTTAAGGCTATCTTCCAGGCTGCGGCGGTTTCGTTGGCATCGGCTGGACGTATCACGACTAAATTTGGGATAGTTCGCAGCGCCATAGCATGTTCAACCGGCTGGTGGGTAGGACCATCTTCACCGAGACCAATACTATCGTGAGTATAAACATAAACGACGGGCAGCCCCATTAACGCTGCCAGGCGCACTGCGGGACGCATGTAATCCGAGAAGACCAAGAAGGTGCCGCCATACGGACGAAAGCCATGCAAAGCCAACCCATTCATGATCGTGCCCATGCCATGTTCGCGAATACCAAAATGGATATAGCTGCCGCTGAAATCCTCTTTCTTGATTGCTTTGGCATCTTTTGGCTTCGTGTTGTTGCTCGGAGTCAGGTCAGCCGAACCACCTGCCACAGTGGGAATTTTTAGCGCGATTGCATCCAGTACTTTACCAGAGGCAACTCGTGTGGCTAATGGTTTATCCATTGGGAAAACTGGCACATTAGCCTCCCAGCCCTTGGGCAAGGTTCCTTGCATAAAATATTCTAATTCAGCTGCTAATTGCGGGTATTTCTGGCGATATACATCGAATAACGTTTCCCATTCTTTTTGCGCAGCCTTGCCGCGTTCTTTTACTTCCGCAAAATAAGGCGCCAATTTTTCGCTGGGGATATAGAATTTGGGCTCCAATGGCCAGCGGAACGCTTTTTTCGTTAAATTTACACCCTCTTCTCCTAAGGGAGAGCCATGCACTTCGGAATTATCCTGCTTGGGGCTCTTATAGCCAATATGGGTGCGGCAGGCAATGATCGAAGGCTTTGCGGTCTCCGCTTGAGCGGCGCGAATGGCTTTATCGATCGATTCAAAATTATGCCCATTCGCCCGCTGAACATGCCAACCGTATGCTTTAAAGCGCATCAATACATCATCGCTAAAGGATAATTCAGTAGAGCCATCAATGGTGATATGGTTATCATCATACAGCACGATTAACTTACCTAAACCCCAATGTCCCGCGAGCGATGCGGCTTCATGCGATACCCCTTCCATGAGGTCACCATCCGAGGCTAACACATAGGTATAGTGGTCGATGATCGGTAAATCAGGCTGATTGAAGCGGGCTGCTAACATCCGCTCTGCCAGGGCAATTCCAACCGCAGTGGAAATTCCCTGTCCAAGCGGCCCGGTGGTCATTTCAATACCATGCTTGGGTTCATATTCTGGATGACCCGGTGTGGCGCTTCCCCATTGGCGGAAACGTTTCAGTTCATCCAAAGATAAGGGGTATCCAAACAAATGCAACAAGGAATACAGAAGCATCGAACCATGCCCGGCGGATAGGATAAAGCGGTCCCGATTAAACCAGGTAGGTTGTGCTGGGTTATGTTTCAAGAAATGTCCCCAAAGGACAGTGGCAATATCGGCTGCTCCAAGCGGTAAACCCGGATGGCCAGAATTAGCTTGTTGCACGCCGTCAATCGCCAGCATGCGGATGGTTGTTGCTACGAGTTTGTCAAGTTCTGTGTATGCTTTCATTGTCCCTACGCATTCTATTTATAAACCTTTCCCCTTCAAAAACAGCACATCGAAGGGGAAAGGTTTAAGAAAATTTATTTTACAGCAGCCTTATTGCCAAGAACGATTTTCATCCGTTCACCGACATATTCTTCCAGACCAATAGAGGCTTTTGCAAACGCCTCAGCAGTCGCAACCGTTGCGGGGTGATCGTTGAATTCGGTAATCTCTAAACCGTTTGGATCCATTGCCTGAATCGCATAGGGGATCTTACTCAGTTTATAGAGCACCTCGCTGGGCACTTCTTCATGGATGCGTGGGTAGAAGTGTAAATCGGAGCAGCGATGCCAGAGTGGCTCCAAAACATACGGTGGCATTGTATAGACAATATCTCCACCGGCAATCATTTCCACATCCCAGAAACGATATTTACCCGCCACATTTGGACCGTCACGCATCGAGCAAGCGAGCAGTTTACTGGCATAACCGCCTTCGGTTAGCAGACGATAGGCTTTGCGGAAAACATGAATGCCAAACCAGTGCTTATCCTGCCAGGATAACTTGATGTTGCGGCGGGCTGCCTGAACGTCTAATTCCGGGTTTTCGGTTAAACGCCCAATCATCATAGTGATGACGGCGCGCCACTTGCTCATATCCACTTTGTTTTCATTGGCAATCTTTATCCCTTCCATAGCAGCATTGGCTACTGCCATAATTTGAGGGAGCATAAAACAAGTGGTCACATTGGTTGGGATTGCCATAGAGGTCAATACTTTCACCACTTCAACACCCTGGGTGGTACCGGGGACTTTGATCATCACATTCGGGGAAATGGCGCGGATTTCTTTGGCGGCCTCGATCATTTTTTCGGTTTCGAAGTTCAAGCGCGGATCGAGCTGTCCAGAAATATATCCAAAACGGCCTTCAGATGCTTCCCAAATCGGCATCAACATTTGAGCGCCGCGCCGAATGACCTCTTTATACGTCATCCAAAATAACTCGTGTTGGGTCTTATCTTTATTTTCTGAAATGAGATTGTCAATCCACGCATTCCAAAATACGGGATCATCCTTCACTGCGCCTAAGGATAGCGGCGGGTTGGTAGTACAGCCACGGATCACAGACTTGGCTGGGTCTTCCAGGTTGAAGAAACGATCCAGTTCTTCTTCCATGGTTTTCTTGCGCTTCTCCGGCGCCATATCTATCATTTTCTTCTTCCAGTTTTTATAAATCAACGGGGAAGAATCCCACCAAATCTCCATGTCGGGATTGGTGGCTACAAGACGTTCAATAACACTCGGTTCCATAAAAAGCCTCCTGGTTCAACTATGTAAAGATATATTGTTTGTAGAGCACCTTTATAACAGTGCTTCAAAGTATTTAAGCTGAATTCTTGCTCTCAGCCAAATTTCCAACTGAAAAAGTTCTTAGCGTTCCATTGAAACCGTTAAAGAATATAAATCTCCACGGTTGTAACAATAAGTGAACTCAACTGGCGTACCATCTTCTGCATAAATGGTGCGTTCTTTATATAGAATGGGTGCACCGGGATCAAGTCCGATCATCCGCGCCAGCTCCGGATCCGCTTCCCGCGCTTCCAGCCTTTGGATTGCACGCTTGACACGGTATCCATATTTTTCCAGTAAATCCCATAAGGGTGTATCCTCAAGGTTCTCACTCAAAATTGGGGTGAATAACTTTTCTGGAATGTAGGCATCATGCAAAGTTACCGGCACATGGTTGGCATAACGTAAAGTGCGAATATGAATCACTGCTTCTCCAACCGGGATATCGAGCGCTTCTGCAATCTTGCGCCGGCTGGGAACAACCTGCACATTCAACACCTTAGCAGCAACATGAATCCCTTTCTGACGAGCGCTCTCGAAAAAGCTGGTCAAGCGAGTGTGATCGCGTTCAATATGGGGAAATGCCACAAAGGTACCTAATCCCTGCCGGCGATATAACAATCCTTCATCAATCAGATCAAGAATCCCTTGCCGCACGGTCATGCGGCTAACTCCATAACGAGCTGCTAATTCATCTTCAGATGGAATTTTTTGACCCCGCTTCAAATTGCCATTAAGAATCTCTGTCCGTAAGACTTCACGGATTTTAACGTATAAGGGAACACCTTCGGTGGAAATGATTGTGCTCACTCAATAACCTCAAAGGGGCTATCTAGACGTATAGACATCTATAATATTTTAAATAAAGTTAGATAAATCGTCAAGGTTTTTTGTCAATCTCGGGGAATATTTTAATATTGGGAGGAGGCTGGTTTGCTGCCAGCCTCCTCTGCTCAAGCCACAGAGCATAGAATATTAATATACCCATCACGCTTTAAATCAAAGCGAGGTTCATTTTCCTAACCGTTTTTTGAATTCCTCGGTCAATGCCGGCACGATCTCGAAAAGATCCCCTACCACGCCATATTTAGCCAGATTAAATATCGGGGCATCCTTATCTTTATTGATGGCGACAATCACTTTTGAAGTGCGCATTCCAGCTTGATGCTGAACCGCTCCAGATATACCGCAGGCAATATAAAGATCTGGCGATACTACTTTTCCTGTCTGCCCTACCTGGTGGGCATAAGGGATCCATCCAGCATCCACCGCAGCGCGGCTAGCTCCAACCGCCCCGCCTAATACCTTTGCCAGTTGACGAATTGGTTCGAATCCTTCCGGACCATTCACACCACGGCCGCCGGAAACGATGATCGCAGCTCCATCTAACGAAACTTGCCCTTCTTCCACCACATAATCCAACACTTTGGTCGAGAGGGCATCTTCCGATAAAACTGCAGACACCTTGGTGACGTTCCCGCTTTTACCTGGTTGTGCTTCCGGATGGGCAAAAGCACGTACTCGCACCGTGATCAATTGGGGACGAGCAGTTGGGCAAAGCTCATTACACAACAATTTGCCTGCATAAACTGGACGGGTAACCTGTACCGCTCCATCTTTAACTGTTAAACCGGTCGCATCCACGATTACGCCGGTCTTCAAGTCTACCGAAGCATAGGCGAATAAATCACGCGTCCTGGTTCCAGCAATCCCCAATACTACTTCCGGCTTTGCCTCCCCTACCACTTTGGCGAATAGGGCACCATAAGGTTCTAAACGAAAATCCTTCAAACTAGGATCATCGCAAACGACCACTTCATCAGCGCCAAACTCAAAGGCCTGTTGAACTACCTTGCCGACATCCGCACCAAAAACTAATGCGGTGACGCCACCACCCAGGTCTTTGGTGAGTGTTTTAGCAGCAGTAAGCGCTTCCCAAGCGGAGGGAGTAGCTTCGCCTTTAAATTGATCAATATAAACCCAAATTTTGTTTGTCATAGCGCTACCCTCTAAATCACTTTCTCGGCGATTAATTTATCTGCCAGTTTCGCTGCGATCTCTTGTGGACTGGAACCCTCAATAAGTTCAACTTTGGTTTCCTTGACTGGCATAGGATAAATCTCGGGCCAAACCACGCACGCGCCGGCTTTGCCCACCTTGCCTGGTTCAATGCCCAAATCCGCTACACCCCATTGGGGAATGGTCGCTTTGGCAGCTTTTCGAATCCCCATGAATGAAGGATAGCGCGGTTCATTGATCCCTTTAATCACGCTTACAACAGCCGGCAGTTTTGCTGAGCATACCTGGCGGCCTTCTTCCATGAAACGTTCCACTTTGATCGTCTTTGCATTCGGGTCAATCTCCACAATTTTAATTACCTGGGTAAGCACGGTCCAACCCAAGTAACGCCCCAACATTGCAGCGGTTAAACCCGTATCGCCATCCACTGCTTGCTTGCCTAGCAATACCAGATCCACATCTCCTAATTTCTGCACTGCCTTAGCCAGCGTGTAGGCAGTGGCAGAGGCATCAGACCCTTTCAATGCTGGATCGCTGATGAGATAGGCTTCGTCGCATCCCACCGCCAGACAAGTCTTGAGGGCTTCTAAAGCTGTTTCCGGTCCCATGCTGATAGCAGTTGCTTTTCCGCCAAATTTTTCTTTGAGCAGTAAGGCTTCTTCATAGGCATACTCATCCCAGGGATTCACGATCAACGGTGAATCTCCCCAGGTTACATGCGAGTCGACTACTTGAAGCTTGGCGGCAGTATCCGGCACTTGTTTAATACAGGCTACGATATTCAATTGTCACCTCACTTTCTACCCTATGTTGGTCATAAAATCATTTCAAAGGAGCGAAAAGAAAAAATCTTTTCGCTCCTTTACAACCTGAATTAACTAACTGCGTACTCGCTCACCCTTTGGATCCCATAAAGGTTCCTTGACAACTTCGGCGCCGACAATCTCACCAAAGAATTCAATTTCCAAACGGGTGCCGATCTTGCTATGTTCAATAGGCAAGTATGCATAAACAATGCTCTTTTTCACGGAATAACCATATCCACCAGAAGCAACCCACCCAATAATTTTCTCTTCGCCAGCCAGACGAATGGGTTCTTTCCCTAAAGCAACGGTGCGGTCGTCATCGAGAACGATGCAGCATAGTTTCCGCTTAAGTCCCTCTGCTTTTTGTTTCGCCAATGCTTCGCGGCCGATAAAATCACCTTTATCTAATTTTACCGCGAATCCCAACCCGGCTTCATAGGGTGTGTAATCTGGAGTTGTTTCGCTTGCCCAGTAACGGTATCCCTTCTCAATGCGCAGGCTATCGATGGCTTTATAACCCGCCGGGACCATACCGAATGGACGGCCCGCTTCCCAAAGCACATCCCACAAACGTTGACCATATTCCATGGGGCAATAGAACTCCCAACCCAGCTCACCAACATAGGTCACCCGCATTGCCTGGCAGGGTACATCACCCACTGCAATCTTCTTGGTCGTCATGTAGGGGAAACCTTCATTGGATACATCATCTTTGGTGACCTTTTGAAGGATCTCACGGGCTTTGGGTCCCCATAAGCCAATACAAGCATAGCTTGAGGTAATGTCTTCAATAATTACCGAGCCATCCTCTGGCATATTCATCCGCAACCAGGATAAATCATGTTCACCAAATGCTGTGCCGGTAATGATCCAGAAGATATCCTCTGCCACCCGTGTAACCGTGAAATCGCATTCGATGCCACCGCGTTTGTTGCACATCTGGGTGTAAATCACCGTTCCTACTGGTTTATTGATGTCATTGGCACACAGGTATTGTAAGAAGTTCAACGCGCCAGAGCCGCGTACAGCGAATTTATTGAAGGAAGTCTCATCAAACAAACCGGCGATCTCGCGTGTTTTGAGGTGTTCATAACCAATAGCCCGCGACCAGTTATGATGTGCCCAACCTTTGGGCTCATGTCCATGGCGCGCCAGCGCCTCGTGTGGTTTGAACCAGTTCGGACGTTCCCAACCAGTCTTCTCACCAAAGAATGCACCTAAATCACGCAAACGATAATAGGTGGGGGAAAGGCGTTGTGGACGCCCGCTCATACGCTCTTCACCGGGGTAGTGAATGTCGTAATATTGAGTATAGGTTTCAAGGGTGCGGGTAACCGTGAAGTTTTGGCTGGCATAGTTCGAGCCAAATCGCCGTACATCTAGCCGCCAAACATCATACTCCGGCTGTCCCTCGATAATCCATTCTGCCATTACCTTTCCAATGCCACCGGCACCGGCGAGACCATGGGCGCAGAAGGCACACGCAACCCAGAACCCTTTCACTGAAGTTGGACCAAGCAAGAATTCCCCATCGGGAGTAAATCCTTCCGGACCGTTATAGTACATCTTAATTTCGGCAGTTTCAATGGCGGGAACGCGCTTAATGGAATTTTCCATCAAGGGGGTAAAGCGATCCATATCAAAAGGCAATAATTGATACTTGAAATCTTTGGGGATACCATCCAAACCAAATGGCATCGGATCCCGTTCATAACCACCGGTCACTAAACCACCGGTTTCCTGCCGCCAATAAACGAGCAAGTCTGGATCGCGCAAGGTTGGGAAGTCGCGTTCAACACCGGGGATCGGTTTTGTAACAATGTAGAGATGCGCCATAGGCACGACAGGCAGGAATAACCCAACCATTTTGCCGACCTCTCCACCCCATTGACCAGCGGCATTGACCACGATTTCGGTTTTAATGGTACCTTTATCGGTCACCACCTCGTCCACCCGACCATCTTTAAGGTGGATCGCTTCTACATTTGTGTTGAGGAAAAATTGTGCGCCGCGCATTTTTGCCCCGGCAGCCAGCGCATTGGTTAAACCAGTCGGGTCAATCATCCCATCGGTCGGTGTATAGGCCGCTCCGAGAACGCCATCGGTGGTCATGAGCGGGAACATTTTTTGCGCCTCTTTAGCGCTAATCAATTCCATCTCCATACCAAAGGAGCGTGCCATACCAACCAAGCGTTTTAAGTCTTCCATACGCTCTGGTGAGGAGGCTAACCGAATGCCACCTACTTCCCGCCATTCTGTCTCCACACCCGTTTCCTCTTTAAGCTTTCGGTAGAGGTCGGTGCTGTAAAACATCATGCGGGTAAGGTTGGCGTCCGAACGCAATTGCCCCACCAAACCAGCAGAGTGCCATGTCGAACCAGCGGTTAATTCGTGTCTTTCTAAAACAACCACATCCTTCCAGCCCATCTTGGTTAAGTGATAAGCAATGCTACATCCACCAACACCACCACCAATAATCACAACTTGTGCATGGGAGGGTAAATCAGTCATAGAATTCTCCTTTTACTAAAATATAAGAAACCAGGCCTGATCAAACCCGGCTTCAAAATTACTTTTGCCAAACTGAATCCGGGCGAGCCATTTCGGCAACGATATCGAAAGTAGAAATAACACCCAAAGGCATTGCATCCGGCTGCTCGGGATCAACCACAATCAAACGATGATAATGATGCTCAATTAACAGGTTAGCGGCTTCTTGTAAAGAAGCATTGATTGGAATTGCTAATGGGGGATGCATAATCTCGGAGACGGTCACTTGCTGACAATCCTTTTCGGCACAAACCGGAAGCATATCCAGCCCGCTCACCACGCCGAGAGGGTGTCCCATCGCATCAACAACGACCACCGAACGCCAGCCCGCGCTGGTCATCGCCCGCGCAGCGGCAGTTACCGGCGTTTTATCCCGGCAAACCAGGTAGGCATCGGACATTACATCACCCACTTGCCCGCGTCCCAAGCGCTCCGCGGAGCCAATTTGTGCAACGATATCCGAAACCGAAATCACTCCCACCGGTTTACCTTGTTCTGTAACCAACAGGCGCCGAATGCCCTCCTGTACTAGTCGTTGAGACGCCTCTTTTATTGTAGCGCTTGCTTCTATACTGGCAACCGGCGAGGACATTAAGTCACCCGCTGTCAATCCACGCATCACTTCCAGGCTTTGCGGGTCTGCCGATAACCATTCCCCGGCTAATAAATCAAAATCGGTGATGACTCCAATGATACGACCATCACGGTCAGTGACCATCAAGGAATGCACTTTATGTTGGTCGAGCATCACCGCCACTTGTCCAATTTTGGTTTCCTTACGGCAAGTCAACACCCCGGGTCGCATGAAATCTTTTACCTTATCTTTCATTTCTTCCACTCCTTCATGAACAATTCCAGTCCAAATGAAACCTTTATCTTTTTAATGTACCTCATCCACATCTTTGTACCATTTCACCCGATCGCCAACTCGGGCGCGCAGCCGCCACTGCATAGGTTTTGGTTCCGCCTCGATTCGCTGTAAGAGCTGATCTACCTGCCGGGCGACGTGCGCTTTGTGCTCATCAGTTAATTGTGGGTATGTCTGGGCAAGCCGTTTGACTTTGTCTAAATTCATTGTCGTCGTCCGCCATAATCCCCAATCCTTAGCGCATAGCATTGCAATGCGGGCGATGTTAATCGTTCCATTGTCATGATCCCCCAAAGGATGCTCGAGCAACAACATGATCGTATCAATGACATCCTTCTCATTGATTTTCACAATCTGCATTTTTTCCAAAACCATTTCAGCCAATGGGATAGTCGGCTTATCCACTTCTAATCTGCCTAGCCAGCTGATCTCATGGCAGAAATCCAATTTGTCATAGAAAACATCAATGTGCAATCCATTTTTCGGGTTGTTGAAAATAGCCCGATTGCCCTCACTGACGATGAAAACCTCTCGTTCCTCATCATAACCTAACCCCGCCATCAGCACCCGCACTTCTTTGGATTGCGATTGATAACCAGCAAAATCGATATCAGTGTAAGCCCGCCCCATAGCAGCCTGTAAATAGCCATATTGGGGACAATGCATCTGAAAAGCTAAAGAACCGATCACACGGAGGATGACACCGGCATGTTCACTGGCATCCAGGACACGTCGCAGTTCGTCTTCAAACATCTTCCGTTCTGCTTCACCCTGCTCACCCATGCCAATTGGACTGGTAGACATAACACTACTCCTGAGATTAAATTTATTGGGGAAGGTTATCCGCGTCGCTGTTTCTCGGCGAGTCGAAAAACCTCGAAAAAGTTCTTAGATGAATTATTGTTTATTATAACAAAAAAATCAAAATTGTGCAAATTACTTCAAAAAACGTCTTTTTTTAACAGGGCGGGGTTCTTGTCCGCCATACCCACAAATATACGGCGGGAATGAATCCCGCGCTACTGATTTACGGCAGGAATGAATCCCGCCCTACAATTCGTATATCCTTAAAATCCTAGCTCAGATAGCACTTGATCTTGCGATTGCCAACCGCCTTTATGCTCCCGCAAATCCTGCCAGAAGCGTTGATCATACCGCCGGGTGCGGATCGGTATCGGCATCGGTACACCCCACCCCAATAGCAGCACTTCTTCCTTGGGCTGTAAATGAGTTAACATCCCGCGTAGCGTATCCCGGCTGGCTAATCCGGCTAAAACAGCATGGATATCGTCTTCGTCACCCAGCCAACCAGAAATGCGTGTTCCTAATTGCGACATGACTTCATCATAAATTTGCGACGGCCTTTGGTCCACAATCAGCAAGGTCACATAATATTTCCGCATCTCCCGCGCAATGGTATTGAAAGTAGTTTGTGAAGCCATTTGACGATTGAGTAATTTATGCGCTTCTTCTACCACAATCACCAGGGGACGCGGTTCCTGCGTCTTTTTCGTGCGATACTGGTTCGTTTGCTTTTCCCAGGCTTCACGGATGCGGCGAGTCAATAGATTGGTGACAAATAGATAATCCAAATCATGCTGGTAATCGCCAAACGAAAGCACCACATGTTGCCCCATTTGCAGCATTTTGATGATCTCAGCAATGCCATCGGCAGCAGGTTTTTCCAAAATGTAACTGCGGTGAAATAAGGCGCTCATTTTCGAATGCAATGCCTCGGCTGCCATGGCATTAACCCCGGCGTTATTTGCCCAGGCTGCCACACTGTTTGGGGCAGGCACCTTTTTCAATCTTCCCCTTTCATCCTCTATCTCGATCATTGCACCGTTTTCCATCTCAAGAAAAGCCTGAAACCAATGTTCGACGCCAAAACTGGAAACCAACGCCTCCAATGTGGTGGGAGTGGTTTCTTTCAAGTTCAATTCCATCGATAGCAGTTCAATATCCATCGGACGGATGTCTTTCATAGCGATTTCTAGGCTAAAGTCTGCCGCAGTTCCACGCACCATACTGTTTGCTCCCAAACCCACCACCCTAAGCCGTGCGGGGAATAAGGTCTTCAAACCACTCACTTTCGTCCCGCTATCGGAAGCAATGTCGTCGAACCCATATTCATTGTGCATATCAAACACCAATAAGGAAGCGCGATCGCGTTGGATTAAACCGGCTAAGATGATGCGGGTTAAAAAGGATTTTCCGCTCCCTGTGGCGCCAAATATCCCTGCTGAACGTTGTACAAAGCGATCCAAATCTAAACAAACCGCATGTCCGCCCTCACGGGTATACCCCAAAACGAAGTTACCATCCTGGTTTGGTTTTCCAAATATTTCTGCGATTTCGCCTTCGCCTGCCAAATGGACATCCGCATGATGGGGAGGGATAGTTTTGACCGGCATCAAATGGGGTTCACTGCGTAATCCGAGCTTAATCTCCTCCAGCCATTTTAGATATGCCTGACTGGATGGGTCAGGTCCCCGTTCGAGCATTAGAACGGGCAAAATCTCCAGGTTTGTGTATAAGGTTTGCCCATGCAACCATTGCGCCAGCTCACGAGGCAAGCGCACTTCGCTCTCTTCATCTGCAAATCGTGCGTCCGTCGCTCCTAACTGGATATTGGTCACCAGCCCATAATAAACCCAATTGCCGCTCGGGATCATGACAAAACTGCCCTCTTGTACTTCGTCGGATGGAACGACCAGGCGAGCTTTTAAATTTTCGCGTAAGCCTCCCCCAATCACATACCCGATTTTACGATTGTCCAATTGTGAATCATTTTTATTATTAATCATTTGTCCCGACATCCTTCACCTTCGATCCTAGTCAATTTCTAAGCCTAATTCACCTCAATCCTCAATACCAGGTTCTATTGCAAGAGCGTTATTGGTAAGATCTATCATAAGGCGCATGGTATGCCATCTCCCTTTTATGTAAATAATTTTGGTCATCTTGTAAATCCAATCTATAGTCTCTTATGAGTAGGGAATTATTTGGGTATCCGCGACCGATTGCAACACGCGCATCAACATCCCATAATCATCGCGCAACAGTACAATCATCTCTTGCACCGCCTTGCTCGACCAATTTGCATCCCCTACTTGGCGGTGGGCTCGATCGGCAAATTGCAAGTGAGCAGCCAAAACTTCCTCAACAGCCACATCTTGTTCCCGCAAGATGTGGCGCAGATAGCCAAACCTGCCTAAGCTGGTAAACTGCACTACTTCTTCCGCAGAACACATCCATAATAGTTCCAACCCTAAGGGAGGGTGAGGAGGCAATAAATGGTAGATATGTCCATCATTTTGATAGCCGACTGCGAGGACACGAATTTCCAACGGCACACTCCGATGAAGGCGATGGTCGGCAATTACACTTTCATCCATCGCTTCCACAGTTGCCAGCTGCCGCACTAAACCGTCATCGGCGATATAAAGATCATAAACCAAACCATATATGGCGTATTCCGGCTGCGGGTTGACCCGTACCAGCGCCCCAAGGGGCGGGATATCCGACTGAGCAACCCGGCAGCCAACTAAGAATTGACGGGTATTAGCGCTGAGTAAACGCCCAATTTGAATTGCAGTCACTTTTTACCTCCTAGCTTTATTCTTCCAGGCTGGCGGAGCGGTAAATTCTTCAGACCTTGTTTATGAGAAACCATCCCCATCGGTAAACCGCGCCGCAGCATCTCGGTGGTGATCCAGCGCGTAACTTGCTCTTTTTCATCGAAACTAACTACTGCGATTTCATGGGCGCGATGCAATGCATAGGGATAAGCATTCCCGCCCATGATCTGACATTGTGACACAATGGTTGCATGCACCAAGTCAACCAATGCTTGTTCCAAAGCTACCCAGGCCGGTATTTCAACCCGCCCTAACCAGGCTTGGTTTTCTCTGCCAACATTAATATAGAAAAAATGAATTTGACTGTGCGGTGGAAATTGCATGTTGGTATGCGATTGTAAGGAGAACACTGCCGATCGCTCTCCGGGTTTGAGCAAATCAGCAAGAAGGTCGATATCCGAAATCCCAGAAAAAGGGCGATAGCGTTGAAGTTCTGCCAGTTCATCATCGCGCGCCCGCCCAATCTCCAATAACCGAACCAAATAATTCGACTCTGGACGGTCGATAAAACCGGCAAAGATGATTTTTTCCTGATAGATATCGCTCAATATTGTAAAATAAGTCTCTAAATTACGCTGATAGAGCTCCTGCTCCTCTCCGCTTTGACCGCGCTCTGCCCATAATTCTAAAGGTCCATCTACCAAAGCGACACAAGGTGCTGCAATGGTTTTACCTAAGTCTAATATCATCCGCCTTTCGGCAATATCGCGCTGTAACGCCAAACGCGCATCGCTAAAGTTCTCTAGTTGATTCCCATAAATCAACTCACATGCTTGGGTAATTTGGGGTACAGCGCTTTGCCCATACGGTAACACAAAACCGCTCACGTTGATCAAACCATAATAAACCGCTGCGTGCCGATCGGGTAAGATTTGGGAGCCATCTGCTGCTAAAACAATTGGTAAACGATCCAGTTTGGGTAAGGGAATATGAGCATTCAGGTTTTCTTTGACCGGTTTGGCGCAGCGTAAAACTCTTAATTGATTACTCCCTAACTGCTCAATTCGGTGATTTAACGCAGTTAGATTTTGCGCTTGCTCCTTTAAGGTCTCGAAACAAAGCGAGCGTGCTGTTTGCCATTCTTGATGATACGCATAGGTTTGGGTGACAAAATTCTGTATTTGGGGATACAACTGTTGGAAGTCAATTGCCATGGCATTCCCTATTCGAACAAATGTTTGATTAATTTTACTATAGTTAGAATAACTCTGCTAGGGTATCTTTTTCCTATTTTTCGGGTAGAATCATGTTACGGGACAAAACACCATGCTGGCTTCACAAACCTTGCGCACCGAGACTTTTCCCCCTCAAATTCGGTTTTTTGATGTACGGCATGACCTATTGGGGGTGGCTAATTTAATTGAATTATGTTTTGCAGACACGCTAAATCAAGATGGACAACAATACATCCAACAAATGCGGCAAGCTGCTCAAAATTCATCCTTTTTAGGCTTCCCATGGGTTAGCAATGAAAGGACAGCCTTACCCACGCTTGGCTTTGTCTGGGAAGAAAATCACCAAATCATTGGCAACCTAACGATCATCACGCACCATTCTCGCGAAGGCGCTCATTACCTCATCGCAAACGTCGCCGTTCACCCCGAGCATCGGCGCAAAGGGATTGCGCGCCTCTTAACAGAAAGAGCGTTGCTTTACTTACATAAAAAAGGGGCTAAAGCTGTCTGGCTGCATGTCCGGGATGACAATCCACCAGCCATCAACCTATATCAGAAATTAGGCTTTCAGGAGAATATGCGCCGTACTTCCTGGGAGCTGACACCGAACCGTAAAACGCCATCTCCTCAACAGAGCGAGCAAGATTTTACAATAAATATAAAACCTTTCTCCATCCGTCCCCGCAACGCCAAAGATTGGCATACTCACCAAATCTGGCTCAACCGCACCTACCCGCCCCAATTTGGTTGGCACTTAAATTTCAACTTGGATTGTTTCCAACCCGGGATTAAAGGCTGGTTTTATAGTTCGTGGTACGACCTGGGACTAAAACACTGGTCGCTTTATCGCGCCGAGCGGTTGATAGGGATCGCCAGCATGGAATATTCACACCCTGGCGCAGCGGTTATCTATTTGGCTCTCGATGACATCTTCGAAGACCAAGCAGCTTACCTGTTGATTTCCTTCTTAATCCAGAAATTTCCCAAACAATCGAGCTGGGTAATCGATTATCCAGCCTATCGAGCTGTCCAGCCATTGCAGGCATTAGGTTTCACCCCTACGCAAACTTTAATCTGGATGTCTCGCCCAATATAACAATACGAGAAATGGTTTTCTATCTATGACCCCTTTCGTGATCCTCATCGTCATCATTTCCACCTTTATGCATGCCAGCTGGAATCTGCTTGCGCGCTATGAACGCTCAGAAAGCCTTTTTTACAAGCGAATGCTGATTTTCATTGTCATCGCTGGCTTTTTCCCGGCTGTCCTCAGTGAAATCCACACCCATTCGCTCACGCCGCTTGCCTGGCTTTGCGTCACAGGCTCGGGTTTATCCGCCGGGATATATTTGTTTTTCCTCGCAAAATCGTACGAATCTTCTGATTTTACGATTGTCTATCCGGTGGCTCGTTCTTTACCGGTTGTCTTTATTGGCATCATCGACACCTTACGCGGCCGTCCCCTCACGCTTTGGGGTTGGGTTGGTATCTTTTTTGTGACCATTGGCTGCATCCTCGTACCGCAAGTCTCTTTTAATACCTTCAATTGGCGTAATTACCTTAATCGCACCAGCATTTATATGATTTTGACAGCCGCCGGCACGATTGGGTATACCTATCTGGATAAAATCGCAGCAGAAGTCGTGCAGCAAGGTCCTGCAACTGCGGCGCGTTATGGCTATATGTATTTTACAGTTTCCCTTTTCCCATATTTGATCTTTATCAAAGCTTTTCCCCCACGTCAAAATTCTGTGAATGAATCCACTTTGGGCTGGAAGCTGGCGATCCCGGCTGCGATTTTAAGCTTTGCGGCCTATTGGCTTATTTTATGGGCATACCAACTCAGTCCCTACGCCAGCTACATTGTTGCATTCCGACAGTTCAGCATTGTTATTGGCGCCGTTCTCGCTTTTATCATTTATAAAGAAAAAGGGATCGCCATTCGTCTTACCGGCGCATCCCTCATCACGAGCGGTTTATTAATCATCGCCTTTTGGGGTCGTTAAGCTAAGTACAAACCTGTTTTTACCCCATTTTAACAACAATATCCGAGAGGACATTAGCAGCTTCATCTCCACGGTCAGAAGCATTCGAGAGATGGCGGTAGGTTTCGCGATACTTGAGCATTTCGACAATATGCTCGGTGTCCTTAGGTTGATGAAACAAATCAGCCAGGGCTTGGCGGTATAAGTTCTCCACGCGGTTTTCCAGCTGTTTCGCGCGCACCGCATGACTCTGAGCAACCCCAAGGTGGTCGGAAAGCCGCTCCACTGCCATGTGAATCTCATTCGCCATTTTGAGCAATAACTGACCGATTTGGCGCATGTAATCATTGGGTGATACTTCGAGGATTTCCATTTCAACTGTTGTCGAGTAGCCATAGTCCAGCATATCATCAATGGCACGCGAGAGGGCATGGATATCCTCCCGATCAAAAGGGGTCACGAATGTGCGGTTGAGCTCATCAATAAGGATGCGCCGAATTTCGTCAGCGGTTTCCTCGATTTTCGCAACAGCCTCTGCATGAGCTTTATCGGGATAATCAAAATATTCCACTAATGCTTTCATGCCATCTTCTGTCAGTGCGGCTTGCTGAATGAGGAGTTCGACAAAACGGTCTGGCTTTTGCCGAAAGAGGTTTTTGAAAGAGATTTTTTTCCAGAGAGGGGTTGTTTTCTTCATAATACCTTCTTCCTTTTATTTTTATAGAATTGGAGACAATAAAAGATAGAATAGCGCACCTAAAGCGCCAGTGGCAGGAATAGTAAATATCCAAGCCAGGACGATCTGACCGGCAATTCCCCAACGAACTTTCTGTATTCGTTCTGCTGATCCGGCACCTAAAATGGTCGAGCTGATCACCTGGGTAGTGCTTACCGGCGCGCCAAGCAATGCTGAACCCAATATCACGGTCGTACTGGCAAATTGCGATGAAAAGGCATGTACCGGTCGAATGCGGTAAAATTTTCCGCCCATGGTTTTAATCAAGCGCCAACCGCCTAATGCTGTGCCTAATGCGATGGATAAAGCACATGCCTCAATGACCCAAGAGGGCACGTGAAAAGTGGGAATCGCCCCAAATGCGACCAGCCCCATCGTCAAAACCCCCATCGTTTTTTGCGCATCGTTGGTGCCATGACTTAAGCCTAAAGTGATGGCGGTAATCCATTGGGAACGACGAAAGAACACATTGACCGCTGGAGTGGAATGACGCCCTACCAATAAAACCAACTTCATAACGATCCAACCAACGACAAGGCCGATAACCGGTGAGATGAATAAACCGACAATCACCTTCATCATCCCTTCCATCCGAATTACACCCATACCAAAACCCATCAACGCTGCACCGACAAAACCGCCGATCAACGCGTGCGAGGAGCTAGAAGGAATACCAAACCACCAGGTCACAATATTCCAAACGATCGCTGATAACAATGCAGCCATCGCAACCGGTATGGTGACCGCATAATGTTGCAATACTTCATTTCCAATCGTAGTTGCGACCGCGACGCCAAACAAAAATGGGCCAATTAAGTTCGATAATGCTGCAATGGTTAATGCCCATTTTGGGGCAATCGCCCGTGAGGCGATTGCAGTTGCTACCACATTGGCACTATCATGAAAACCGTTCAAGAAATCAAATATTAATGCAATAGCGACGAAAACAATCAGCAATGGATTCAAGGCGATGTCCTTTTACGTATCTTGATAATAAGACCAACATTATACAATGAATACTTAATAATGTTAAGATGGATTAACACAATGTTAATCTAAATAATAAAAATACCAGCAATGGATTCAAGGCGATGTCCTTTTACGTATCTTGATAATAAGACCAACATTATACAATGAATACTTAATAATGTTAAGATGGATTAACACAATGTTAATCTAAATAATAAAAATACATCAAATCAGCTTTCCATTTATCCTAACGATGACTGTTCTTTTCTCTCGATACAATAGAAGCTGCGGTTTCGGATTGATAAACTTATACCTTTATTATTGCCGGATAGCATTATTTAAGGATGGGTAACAGAAACAGATAGATACCTGCGCCTAAAGCTCCTGTAGCGGGAATAGTGAAAACCCAAGCTAAAACAATTTGACCAGCAATTCCCCAACGCACTTTTTGAACTCGTTCCGCAGAGCCAGCGCCTAAGATAGTGGAGCTGATGACTTGCGTAGTGCTCACCGGGGCACCGAATAAAGCCGATCCCAAAATCACCGCAGTGCTGGCAAACTGAGAAGAAAAAGCGTGAATCGGTTGTATTCGGTAAAATTTTCCACCCATGGTTTTAATCAAGCGCCAACCGCCCATAACCATTCCGAAAGATATGGAAGAAGCACAAATAAGGATTACCCAGGCGGGAACATGAAAACTCGGGATCACGCCAAATGCAACAAGCCCCATTGTCACTACACCCATTGTCTTTTGAGCGTCGTTACTGCCATAGCTTAATCCTAATGCGATCATCGTCAGCCATTGTGAACGCCGAAAGAATACATTTATCCGCGGTGAAGTGCTGCGCCCCAACGCAAGCGCTAATTTCATAATGATCCAACCGACAAGCAAGCCAAGGATCGGAGAGATAAACAAACCAATTAATACTTTATACAGCCCAGCCATGCGAATTACACCTATCCCAAAGCCAGTAATAGCAGCACCGACAAAACCGCCAATTAAGGCATGGGAAGAACTGGATGGAATCCCAAACCACCAGGTAAATATATTCCAAATGATTGCCGAAAGTAATGCCGACATGGCTACCGGAATCGTGATCGCTTGACTAGCCAACACTTCATCACCAATCGTGGTCGCTACAGCTACCCCGAATAAAAAAGGTCCCGTAAAATCAGCCAAAGCTGCTATTAATAGCGCATAGCGGGGCGGGAGCGCTCGGGAAGCAATGGCAGTTGCAACCACATTCGCGCTATCATGAAAACCATTCAGAAAATCAAAAACCAACGCAATCGCAATAAAAAGCACGAGTAAAAGAGTCACGGAAAATCACCTCGAAGGGTACGAGATTTGAAAACCGCATTATACTCCAATCGAATAATAATGTTAATAGATATTAACACAATAGCTATTTTATTAATAATTATTAATAAAACCGACGCGAGTACCCCGCTCGCGCCGGTTTACCCCAGGTAAATTTTCCCCCAGTTTAACCTAGCGATGACCACCAAAAATACTAACCGAGTTCAACTCAACCCAGCGCTTTTCCCTTTTGCGCGCCTTGGAATCATCGGACGTCGAATTCCATTTTGATCTCATCCACCTCCATAGCCGGCTTGGGTCAATTCCAAATCCCAATCTCTTTCCTCTTTTTTTCATCTTAACTTACTCCTCTCCACACGATTCCCTCATTCTTCCATCGAGAATGGAGCACTATCCGTCACGAAAATAAAGCGGTCTCCACGATAAATATCCTCGCCACATTCAATAGGCACTCCATCGATATCAAAGGCAAGACGATGCTGCAACATCATCGCTGCACCAACTTGAACACCTAACAGCTCTGCCTCATATTCTGTAGCAATGACAGCTTCTAAACTTTGTTGAGAATGATCGATGCGCACATTGTATTCTGTACGCAATATTTCATAGACCGAACGGTTCTCCAAATCATAATTTTCTAAGCCGGCAAAGCGGCTAATAGGCAGATAGCACTTTTCCAACATTAATGGTTCTTGGTTCACAAATCGCAGGCGTTGGTAATAATAGACTGCAGCCGCCAGCGGAATTTTCAAATCCCTGGCAACACGTGCATCCGCAAACCGTTTTTCAAAAAAGAGAATTTTTGCAGAAGGACGATACCCTTTTTGCCGGATAGCATCCGTAAAAGCAACCAGTTTGGTGGCATTGCGCTCAATCTTTGGTTCTGCAATGTAGGTGCCATCACCTTGCCGCCGAACAATTAGTCCGCGTGCCTCTAACTCGGTAAGCGCCTGACGGAGGGTCATCCGGCTGACGTTTAACATCTGACAGAGCTCGCGTTCCGGCGGCAGCCGATCCCCTGGTTTTAATTCACCACCGGCAATGCGGTCGGCAAATGTCTCCGCAATTTGCACATAAAGAGGGTAAATCGTTGATACTACTTTCTCGCTCACGGTTAATACCTTAATTGGTATAATGGTCTATACCTTTATTATAGTTGGTTTATTTAAATTTGTCAATTGGTAAATCCTATCTCTTTACCTAATCCTTCAATTACAAAAATGGCTTCGCAGCAAAAACTAACCACAGAATGCACTGAGAGCGCGGAGAGCACAGAATTTGTGAATAAAAGGAAAATGATTAGCGTGTGAAGGCGCATAAGGGAAAATTTTGCATCTTTATTCCTGAATAAAGGAGAAAATTATATTCAATCTCTGTGGTCTCTGTGGTAAAGATCACCTTTTTACTGTAGAGTCAAAAATTATTTGTAATTACTCAGCACAGCTGTCATTGCGAGGGAGCGTTCTTTGCGACCGAAGCAATCTCCAATCCGGCAGGGAGATGGCTTCGCTTTGCTCGCCATGACAGGTGCCGGTCGAGAGATGGCTTAACAAACTCGCCAGGATAATTGTTTCCCATAACAATCTTTAAATAATAGCTGAGTAGTTACAATTATTTTAAAAATACCAAGCTTTTTATTATCCTTGTCCGTTGATTTTCCCCTTTATTAATTCCAGTTTGGTCGCGAAAATGGATAGAAGCAAAGCCGTTACAAATAAAAAAGGCGTGCTTATGGCACGCCTTTTCTCACGCATCTGGCACTATACCTCTTGACTTTCGCGGCGTTCTTTCAACGCTAACACCGCTTCAGCGGAACAAGTGATTTCCACCTCCTCACCGATCTTGGGCAATGCCAGGTAAGGGTTATTGAAGGTATCCATATAAAAACTGATACTTCCAATCCCTACCTGAATGCGCACAATGGCTCCTAAAAAGGTGATATTTTGCACTTTTCCTTTAAGGATATTCGCTTTCCTCTCTTGAGAGGCAAAACTCAAGCGCTCGGGGCGGATCGCGATCATCACTTTATCGCCCGGGTGTAATTTGTCCAGGCTGAAAGCAGTTTGCACTTGTTGCCCTTCGAATTTCAGTATCTTGGCTTTGGGGTCTACCACTTCGGCATTGACAGCGTTCAACGTTCCCACAAATTGAGCGACGAATTCCGTTTGAGGGAAATTATAAATTTCAAATGGAGGCCCAATCTGTTCGATTTGGGCATTGTTCATGACCACAACCCGATCAGAAATGGATAATGCCTCTTCCTGATCATGGGTGACATACACAGTAGTGATGCCTAACTCCCGTTGAATGGCACGGATTTCACCACGTAAGGAAACTCGAATTTTTGCATCCAATGCAGAAAGCGGTTCATCCAGCAACAATACCTGCGGATGCATTGCCAACGCGCGTGCCAGCGCCACGCGCTGCTGCTGACCACCGGATAATTGATGGGGGTAACGATTCCCATATCCTGGCATGTGGATCAACTCCAGCATTTCCGTGACGCGCTGGTTTATCTCTTCTTGGGGTCGTTTGGCGATTTTCAATCCAAAACCAATATTTGCCGCAACATTCATATTGGGGAAGAGTGCATAGGATTGAAAGACCATCCCCACTGGCCTCCGGTTGGGTGGTTCATAGGTGACATCTTTGCCATCAATGATAATCTCCCCAGATGATGGCACCTCAAACCCCGCTACCATCCGTAAAGTAGTTGTCTTTCCACAACCAGATGGACCCAAAAATGAAACCAGTTCCCCTTTTTCGACTTTGAGATTAAAGTCTTTGACCGCAACGGTCTTTCCAAAAGATTTACTGACGTTATTAATTTCTAGAAATGCCATAATAGCCTCTTATTCATTAGTGTGCTACTGCAACTTGTTCCTCGCCTTTTGCTCCGCGGCCGAGTCGTTGCATGATCATCATTGAAGTCCAGGTCAAGGCAAAACTCACTAAAGATAGCGCTTGCGGAGTGTATGCACGCATCGAACCGATCTCTTCCATATAAGGACCAAAGGCTGGCCAGGATAACAAGGATGCGAAGGTAAACTCACCCATCACGATCGCAAAGGTGAGAAAAACGCCGCTCAAGATGGCAACACGGATATTGGGGAAAATCACCTGGCTGATGATCGTGCCCCAGCCAGCCCCCATACTCAACGCTGCCTCAGTTAAAGTGCGAATATCAATCGCCCGTAGCCCCGAATCAACCGAGCGATACATGTATGGAAAAGATAGCACAATGTAGCCAGCAATCAACGGAATCGGGGTCGGGGTAAGGTTCAGGGGTGGTTTGCCATACAGGCGGATCAAACCAAATACCAACACCACAGCCGGAGTGACAAACGGCATCAAGGTTATGAATTCAACCACCGGGCGTATCTTCTGTAGTTTCCAATGCACCCAATAAGCGGTAGGCACAACCAAAAGCAAACTAAAGACGATCGTCAAAACAGCCCACATTAAAGAGTAACCAAAGTTTTGATAAAACTTAGGATCCTGGAAAGCAACCCGAAACGCCTCCAAAGAATAAACCCCTTTTTTCATGCGTAAGCTAAATTCTAGCGTAGCAAACAGCGGAAGGAAAAAGTAAAATATTCCCAGGATAAAAATAAACCAGGCAAAGTAATTCGTCTTTTTCATCGTAACCACCTCGCTGCGCGTCGCTGTAAAGTCAGATATCCAACCATACTAAGCGACATGATCACGATCATGCCAAGTGCTAACGCGTTTCCCAAGCCCGGGTTATACAAGACGTCTCCTTGAATTTGTGCACCAATCACAATGGTGATCAAATTGATAAAACTACCCGAGAATGCGTAAGCGGTAGCATAGGCGCCAAAAGCATTACCGAAGAGCAGGATCATCGTTCCCAAGAGAGTTGGCATTAAGATAGGCAGAGCCACATAGCGCCAATAATGCAGTTCAGTTCCGCCAAGGTTTTCGCATGCCTCCCGCCACTCTCTACGCAGCCCATCCAGGGCAGGTGCCATAATCAACACCATCAGGGGAAACTGGAAATACATATACACGATGCTTAATCCCCAAATCGAGTAGATTGTAAAGCCCCTGGCATGGATGTCTACATTAAGCACATTTTCGATTATACGCGTGACCAATCCCGCGTTACCGATGGTTGCTACAAAAGCAAATGCCAATGGAACGCCGGCAAAGTTAGAGGCAACGCCAGAGAAAGTCAGCAAGAAGGAACGTAAAGCACTTGGCAAGCCGCCTAAGATCACAGAATAAGCGAGCAAAAACCCAAAAATGCCACCCCCCACCGCAGTAATCAAGCTGATCGTGAGGCTCGTCCGATAGGCATTGATAAAATCGCGCCCATGGAAAATCGCAACGATATTATCAAAGGTAAACTGCCCTTCTGGTCCTTGAAAGCTGCGAATAAAAATCGACAGCGAGGGCAGGATCAGAAACATAATTGCAAAGGCAAAAAACGGCACCACACCCAACCAAGACCAATTGATCCTGGTTTTTGGGGGGCGTGCTTTTGGCACGCCCCCGGGGTTGCGGCGCGAATCAAGTTTCGCTTCCACAGCCATGATTATTCTCCGTATACGACCTTGCGCCAATTATCCGTAATGTATGCTTTGATCTCGGTTAATTCCTCCACAGTGGGGAAGACAGCTTTCTCATAGGCTTCAGCCGGTGGCAGTTTATCCAGCATCTCTTTCGGAACAACCCCGCGCTTGACCATATCGGTAAAGCGAATGGGGTGTGCATAGCCTTTTAGATAGAGATTCTGCCCTTCATCGGACATGACGAACTCCCACCACAAGCGTGCTGCATAAGGATGTGGTGCATAAGCGCTGATCCCACCAGCATACGGACCTGCAACAACACCCGTCTTCGGGACAACGATCTCTAGGTCAGGATTCCCTTTCAGGGCATCGCGGTTTGCCAATGCGAGGTAGTCCCATTCTACTGTCACAGGAGTCTCACCAGCGGCGATGCGTCCTTGGTCAGCAATCACTGGGATGAAGTTGCCTTTGGCGTTCATCTCTTTCCAGAATTCCAAACCTGCTTGTGGAGCGGCTTTGATATCACCATTCGCCATGGACAATCCTGAGGCAAATACGGTCATCACCGATTCATTCGACTTCAACACATCCCCCGCCATAGCCACTTTCCCTTTGTATTCTGGCTTCAACAAATCAGGCCAGTCCTGCGGGACGGGGATATTTGGATCTTTAATGACCTCAAAAGTCAAGACGCCATAATATTCAGCCCACCAATACCCATCCGGATCTTTGATTGGAATGCTATCCCAGGTGGCTACTTTGTACTTCGCCAGCAATCCGTCTTTCATGGCTGTCGCGGTATGACCTACACCGATATCAATCACATCGGGAGCCTGAGGTCCTTTACTGTCTTTGTTGGCGCGGATGGCTTCCAATTCATCGGATGAACCAGCATCAGGGTTCAATTCATTGATGGCAATACCATAGCGGTCTTTAAAGGTTTGAATGATCTCGCCATAGTTCGCCCAGTCATGGGGCAGGGCAATAGTGGTGAGATTCTTGCCCTCTACCTCAACCGCTTTCACTAAATCTTCCAAGGGGATTGTGTTTCCGCTGGTGAGGTCGGGGAGCTTTGCTGCTTCGGGAGTGGGAGTGGCTTTGGGAGCGCATGAGGCAACGATAGCTGCTCCACCAGCTAAGCCGGTTAGTTTGAGAAATTCTCGCCGTGATAATTTGCGATTCATCTTATCCTCCGTTTTTTATAAGTATTAAAGATTATTAAATGGTTTATTGGTTGCATAACAACCTTGGGATACAGTTTGACTCTCGTTTGTTTTTCTTCACCTCCTGATCTACGCTGTTTAGCATTTTGCCGCACACCGGTTGCGGCAAAGGAATTGAGGGTCTTGCAGCTTTTGAAGCACCGGTGAATGATTGAAGAAAATTAACATCGTTAAGGGGTATTAACACTTTAATTTTAGCACTATTTTTTCAGCGCGTCAATTATTTTTTACAAATTTTCGCCATGTATTTTTATTGTGTATACACCCAAAACAATCCTCTGCAATCATCTCTTCCGCTAACCTTGCAACTATTCTAATCCATCTATTTGCCATTTTAATAATTTTATTTTAATTTTCAGTAAAGGTTCATTTACAAAGGGTTTTCAAACATTAATGATTTTACATGACTTTAATTGATGAATAAGCGAGAGTGTCTCAAATTATCGTATTCCAAACCTGCTCGTAAAGGATCGACGAAGTTTAGCGCTTTCGCGTTACACCCTGGAATAACTTGAATATTGAGACACTCTCCTTTCATCCTGCTATGTTTATTTCGCTCGTTGTCCCAAAATAAATTTTGGGTTGCTTTGTATCGCGAAATTTATTTCGCTTTGTTGTCCCGAAATGAATTTCGGGTTACCTTGTATCGCGAAATTTATTTCGCTTTGTTGTCCCGAAATGAATTTCGGGTTACTCTGTATTGCGAAATTTATTTCGCTTTGTTGTCCCGAAATGAATTTCGGGTTACCTTGTATCGCGAAATTTATTTCGCCTATTCCACCGGAATTTCCTTGTACACCTTGTCAACATCAATACCTTGGCTGCGGCGGAAGCGGCTGAAACCAACATAAATCGCACCTGCCAGCAAGTAGTTGAACAGCATAAAGAGCATCGAACTTACGTTTTTCCACCCAATTCCGTAATAAGCAAAATCAAAGGGTGGTACATGCGGATCCCATAGCCATTCAACTAACAGCCAATCCAGGAAACCAAGGAATATCAAACCCGCCGCCGTGATAACCGGCAACAGCTCTCCTTTCAGGAAACGCGAACCTACATAATAGAGGATCCACAACAACAGCACAGCATTGACAACGGTCAAAACGGACACCAGGATCACAATGAACCAGGTCAATCCATTTGCTCCGATCGCGGGCAATCCACCCAATACACTGCCCATATAGCTGAAGGATTTCACGATAAGATAAACAACGCCCACCAGGTAAAGGAGCATCGTTATCCAACCGAGCCAGCCGGGTGTTTTATACTTGGAGATTGGCGATCCATCATAAATCTCTTTCTGCCGCCACGGCAAAATGACTGCCGCCACAGTGGTGCCAAGGAAGGTGACTGCGATCACCAATGTAGCATCCAACGCGAGAGAACGGAAATTCCAAATATTGTAGGAATACAGGATTGAAATAATGATGGATGGGATAACCATCAAAAGCAGCGCGTTGATCGGCGTGCGGGTGCGTGGTTCAACCGCCGAGACCCATTCTGGTAACATACGGTCAAAAGCAGCGGCAAAGATCACCCGGGTTGAACTCAAAAAGACCGTTCCCGACCAGCCAAACCACCACAAACTCATCAGCAGCAGGACGATAAATTGCAAGGCGGGGCTTTTAACCAAAAAGGCAGCAAACAAACCCGGGTAGGGCCATACGGGTAATGGCGGTGTTTCCGTCGTGTAACCCCAGGTATAGTTCCAGAAAGCACCATTCGCTTTGTTATAGAAATCCCAACCCAGTGTCTTATTGATCAATATGAAGAAGATGACTGCCAAGCCAGCAGTGACGATCACCGCCCAAGCCATCCCCCAGAAGTTCCGCTTATAATCATTTGCGCCGCGCACCTCGCCATACAAAGTTGATCCCCAGTTAGGCCACAAATTGAAGAACACAATCATCGGGATCAACGCCATGCTGGCGCCGATAGCAATATTGTTGAGCGGACCAGTTGCGGTTCCAGCGGCTTCGCCGGCTGCTAAAGTGGCAGAGTACACGTCTCCCGAGGCTGCACCGAAGTATTTCACTGCAAATTCATTGAAGTTTGCCACAAAAGTCTCATGGTTCCCGAACAAAAGCAACAGGAAGACGATCAGCAAACCGAGCATTCCGCCCCAAAAGCAGAATTTTTGTACCCGCGCATACATTTTCATCCCCACTGCAATGTAAACAAAGACGATCAAACAAACCAGAATATTCCCAACCAGTAAGCCATTATTGCTGGTGGTGAACCATAGTGCCAAGTCTTTGGCGCCTAAAACCCCTAGTAATGGCGTGAACACAATATAAACCAACATCTGACCATACAAAGGTACCCAGAGCCAGAGGATAAACCACCAGCCGGTGACCGCCAGCAGGAAGCCAATGCCGCGCCCCAAAATACGGCTTTGCCAGACATAGTCCCCTCCGGCACGTGGCATTGCAGATATTAAGCTGGCATAGACAATGACTTCAAAAATGGTGAAAGCACCACCGATGACTACTGCGGTTGCCAAATTCCCCTCGAAGTAATAGCAGTAGGAAAAAATATACAAACCTAACGTGATCAGATTGATGGAGAAGGTTGCGTAAATGAACGCATCAAAAGTCGACCAAGAACGAACCAGGCCGCTTGCTTTGCGCACAAATAAGGTTACCTCGCTCATAATTAACTCCTTTCATCGGTTTCCGGGAAAATCCCGTTTTTACAATTGCTTTCCCAACCCGAGTTGGGACTTTCTCAAACCTGCAGAGTATCCGATCCTTTTTCCGATAGGCACCTCCTTTTTCTTTATTGGAAGACCCTTCTCTGGATGGCTAGGGTTTATTTCAGGAATAAACCCAATATCCGTGTTTATCGACAACGGAATACCAAACCAACCCGTCAAAGAGAAGTGGTCTCTTCTCTTTAATTCCTCTTTTTAATCTTTATCTCAAGTTCACCTCCTTCACTCATTATGCCATTAATGATGATTATCCTGTGGTGAGAACATAACTGTTGATCTTTTTCGGACCTAAATCCATCACCACTCCTTGTAAAATGCCCTGCTCATATTGACTGCCGGCATTAATACACAAAGTGCGCCGATATTTACGAGTGCCTTTACCCTCATGAATGTGGCCATGCAGGCTCAACAAAGGTTGGTACTTTTCGATTACCTGGAGGACTGCTTTACTCCCCACCGGTACCATGGATCGCCCCGCATAGGCAAGCCGCATATCTTTCGTTAACTCGGGTGCTTCATCTAAGCCGCTTCCATAAGGTGGCGCATGCAGATTAAATACCGCGTTCTCCACATTTTTTAATTGTGCGATCATTGCCTCTATCCGTTTGAGCAAAGCATCTTCATCTTCCTCTCGATGGGTATCCCAAGGAGTCGGATTAGACCAACCGGTGCTGATCATCTCGTGGTTATCATCCAACCAGACTACTTTGCCCTCAACGCTGCGCACACTCTTCGAGCTTTCAATGACTGCGTCGATTTCAAAAACATCATCATTACCCGGGCAAACATAACACTTGATACCTGTCCCCGCCAGTTTTTGATCGGCATAATCCATCCAGCGCTGCATGGTCTTCAGGACATAGTCTGAAAATAGTTCGTCTGATCGGCCTGGCGTCTCTGAAATTTCTTTAACTTCATCGGGTGTGGTGACATGGGGATAGTAGCCGCGATTCATAATGGTCGCCACCATTTTATCCACTTCTTCTTGCCCTTCCAGAATGGTCTCCTGCTCGAGCAAGGTCACCTTCCACTTGTTATTTCCTTGGGCAATAATCGGAATAATTGCCTTGCCGGTCATATCACCGCCCAGAATCAGGGTATCGACCTCATAAAATTTCCCCGCAGCAATAAATTTTTTCCAACAAATTTCTGATCCGTGTACATCCGTTGCAAAGAAAAATCTCATTTTTATTCTCCTCTTTTATTAAACCTCTATGTTGATTATCCAGGCCAGCCTTCTGGTAAAACCGCATCCCCTTTAACCATCTCTGGAAAAGCCTGGCGAATTCTCTCCTCAACTTCGCTCGAGAAAACAACTGGATTTGGTTTACTGAGTATCTCCCGCGCACGTTGCATTGCCTTTTGGTAAGCATCGGTAGCGCCACGCTTCTCCCAGACTTCGCGCGGATCGCGATCGGCTATGCGCGGCATTAAGGCAGCCTTGCGCATCCATTTAACGGTGTGTTTATGGGTCATAAATCCACCCCCTGGTTTAACATCAGCGATCACATCGAGCGCCAAATTCTCTTCACTAAATTCCATGCCGCGTTGTATCCGCTTTAGCATTATTGCGATTTCATCATCAATCACTGCCTTGGCAAAGTCAAACGCTTTCAGTGCATCCAATAACCCACCCATATTCATCATATTTGCACCACCTAACATTGCGGCAGTGGCAGAAACGCCAGTTTCATAACCGGATTGGGCATCATTGATTTTCGAGTTGGTCAAACCGATATACCCTCCACAAGGGACATTATAAAAGCGGGACATTTGGGCAAAAGCCATGTGTAACATACCACATTCAACGCCGCCAGAAGCATACGCGCCGGTGCGCATATCGGCAATCGTTGGCAAGGTAGAATAAATTAGTGGGGTTTGAGGTTTTACCATTTGCATCAGACAGGCAGCAGCCAGGAATTCTGCATTGCCCTGGACTAATGTACCAGCCATAGTCATCGGAGAGGTTAAGCCACCATTTGGTACAATGCTCGGGTAAACCGGTAATCCTTTTTCGGCAAAGTAGATGGTCAGCTCTGTCGATGCTACATCAAATGTCAAGGGAGAAACTACAGGGCAAAAATGGTGGGTGATAAATGGTCTTTCCTGATACGCTTTTTCACTTCCGGCAATCACAGCACCTAATTGAAGCACTTTCTCCGCATCGGCTACATCCGTTGAAGTGCTGCGTACCGGTTTGAGGCAGTTTTTCAAAGCCGGGTAAAGCCTGGCGAGGGTGAAATATCCCTCTGGTGCATCCTCTGCGAGGGTGGAGATGGAAAAAACATCATAACCAGGTAACTCGTTGATCAAGTAAGCAATCCGCGCGATATCCTCTGAAGTCGAACGGCGTTCTTTTCCGGTAACAGGGTCAATGATATTTGGAGCAGAAGAGGCAGTGACAATGACTGGACTATCATCCGGTAACACTTTATCAAATTTTTCATCCCGTCCACGAAAGATAAACTTGGGGGGAAGCATTTGCCGGAATTCTTCAATCACCTTTGGCGGGAAGGTCACCAAATGCGTTTCATCGTTAACCTTACAACCATGTTTGGCAAAGATCCGCCGCGCCTTCTCGTTGCGCACCAACATTCCCACCTGTTCCAGGATTTCAAGGGATGCTTCATGGACGCGTTGTACTTCTTGTGACGTGAGTAATTCTGAATAGGTAAACACAATCAGCTCCCAATATAAAGGATTTTATCTCCCGTGAAGAAATATTCACGGGAGATCGCATTCTATTCTTGAATTCCTTTCGATAACTCGATCAAATACCAGCTCAAAAATCGGTCTACATCATACTCTTTATATTTCGAAAGCGGTCCGGGAACATAAGCGCTGGAATTCACACCCAATTGGGCATTCTTGCATAGTTCCCAATCCTGCTCGCCCGTTAATTGCCAGAATGGAAGGAGTTTTTCCAATTCATAATCCTTCCCCTCGACAGCATTTTGATCCACTACCCAAATCATGCGCGCTTTCGTGCGATGAATGCCAGCGGGGGTTAAACGCACGGATACACCATGATCACAACTGGAGTGATTCCAGAAATTTGGCAACATGCGAATCCGCAACGTACCCACATCCGGGTCGGGATAATCGCCCATTAATGGGGCAACCTGCTTCCCGTCCATAGACTCACTTACATATCCATCCACCAGGGGTGTACGGTTAGCAGAATACCAGATGCCGTGTTCGGGATCAGGAAATTCGGTCATGCCTGTTTTCGTGTGTGAAACCGCCAACCCCATTTGAGCCCATTTCTCCTCACTGCGGGTAACCACTTTATGCAATTGGACTGCCACCCGTTCAATCGTATCATCCTCGTTATAATGGTCAAAGTTGGCTTTGATATACTGAGGATGATTGACATTACAATGATAACACTCGCGGTTGTTTTCCCAGACTAGCTTCCAATTCGCTTCGATTTCAAAATCCATGATCTTGGCAACCTTCGCCCGGGTAAATCCTTGCGGTTTCGCTTGGGGAGCAATCGCATCATAGGCTGGTTGGAAATCAGGCGGATTCTCTGACAAGCTAATGAAAATCAACCCTTCCACTTCCTGTATAGCTACCCGCCTTAAACCTAATTCGGATTTATCCAACCCTTCTTGCATCCCACGCCAAGTGATCAGCCGTCCATCACGGCCGTAAGTCCATTGATGATAAGGGCAGATAAAACGGTGGACATTCCCTTGCGCTTCCGTACAAATTAACGAGCCGCGGTGACGGCATACATTGTGAAAAGCCTTCGCTGAGCCGTCATCTGCGCGGGTAATAATCACGGAATCGGTATCGATGTCATAAACGAAATAATCACCAGGGTTGGGAATCTGGCAGGAATGCCCAGCAAAAAGCCAGCCCCTCCGCCAAAATACCTCTAAATCGGCGCGGTAAACTAACGCATCGTGATAGAAAGGCCGCGGCAAACCATAATTGGGTTGGCGGGAATCAATGTATTTTTGTAGAGTTGTCCGCTCTACATCCGTAAAGTTGCTCATATCTGTCTCCTCTAAAATGAAATACCGTTAAAAGGTTTTATTTAATACCAGTATAGCAAACAATAATAAATCAGACAAGTTTAGTATTATATAAATATCCATCAGTTTCAACTTGTCCCAAAAGGTTTGGTTGTCGAAGGCTATGATTCATCATATTCAATGTCAGGCATAGAAGTTTATACTTTTGCATTGAGATTTCCGACATCTTCCTTTTGGGACAATGTTTGTTGCATTCCCTTAAGCGCGCAATTTCTCACCTTTGGGGTCGATCAACACCGCGGGCGCGACTACTGCCGGTACTTTTTGATCGAACAATTCCACCTGGAATTGATTACCTTGTTTAGCCAGTTCAATCGGCAAATAGGCATAGGCGATATTCTTCTTGACAGTATAGCCATATCCACCACTGCGCACACGACTCACCACTTTACCGTTCAAATAAACCGCCTCGCCGCCATAAATCGGTAACCATCCCTCACCCTCGAGAGTGAGCGTGCAGAGTTTCCGCTTCAATCCCTCCGCTTTCGCTTTCAGCAAGGCTTCTTTACCAATGAAATCACCTTTATCTAAATCCACGCAAAATCCTAAGCCAGCCTCGTAGGGGTTTTCGCGTTGGGTGACATCAGCGGTGAAATAACGATATCCTTTCTCCAGGCGCAATGAATCGGCAACTTTATACCCACATGGTTCAACACCGAAAGGTTGTGCAGCGGCATAAAGACGATCCCAAACCTGCATCGCCCACTCATTTTGGACATACAGCTCCCAGCCCAATTCGCCAATATAGCTAACCCGCTGTGCCAAAACCTTTGCCCCATGGACATCGATCCAAGCAGCATGCATATAAGGGATTGCCTCATTAGATACATCACTGGAGGTCACCTGTTGGAGCACTTCCCGAGCTTTTGGACCCCAGAGTGGAATACAAGCCCATTCTGTGGTGATATCGCGTATCTCCACCTCACCATCTTCTGGTTGTTGATGCATGCGTAACCAGGCTAAATCATTGGCGATAAAGCCCGAACCGGTAATCACCCAAAAATGGTCTTTATCCAGGCGGGTTACCGTTAAATCTGCCTCAACTCCGCCTAATTCATTGAGGAACTGCGTATAAATCGCGCTGCCCACAGGACGGTCGATATTGCTGTCTGCGACACGTTGTAACAAAGGCAATGCTCCTGCCCCGCGCAAGTCTATTTTGCCAAAAGAAGTGAAGTCAAAGAGGGCTACCCTTTCCCGTGCGGCCTGGTGTTCCATACCAACGCGCTCAAAATAGGGTGGTTTTCCCCATCCCCATTGACGTTGTTCGGCACCCATGCGGCGGCTTTCTTTGCCTGGCTGGAAGAAATTCACCCGTTCCCAACCGAATTTCTCTCCAAACACTGCCCCTAATTCTTGTAAGCGATGATGCAATGGAGAAACGCGATGCGGCCGCGCCCACTCATTTTCATCATTCGGGAATTTCAAGCGATAATAATATTTAACACCTTCGCGCGTTCGCTCGGTTGTATAGTAATAGCTAGAATAATATTTGCCAAAACGAGTGGCTTTGAAGGCGTAGACATCTAACGAGGGGTTCCCGTCGATGATCCATTCCGCCATCAACTTCCCGATCCCGCCTGCACCGCCAAAACCATTCAAAGACATCCCGCAAGCCATCCACAACCCGCGTACCTCAGCCATAGGTCCAATCATCGGTTGGCAATCCGGAGAGTAGGCACCAGGATGGCAGGTCAATCCAATCATCTCAGCGTTTTCGAGAATGGGAATGCGGCGAATTGCGCCTTCGAGCAGTTGTTCAAAACGGTCAAAATCTGGTGGTAAGGCGGTATTGCCATGTTCCCATGGGACGCCATCAATCCAGCGTGCTTTCGGGTTGGGTTCGTATCCACCGATGACCAAACCGCCTTGCTCTTCGCGTAAATAAATGAGGTTATCGGGGTCGCGCAAGCAGGGGGTTTGATGGCTAAATTCTTTTCCGGGGATCGCCTTCAAAGCGATATGTTGATGATCGACCGGTGTAGTGGGGATATGAATGCCAGCCATAGCTGCCACGCGCGGCGCCCAAAGCCCAGCGGCATTCACCACAATTTCGGTTCGGATGGAACCTTTATCGGTCAGCACTCGTGCAATCTCACCCTTGGGGGTTAATTCCAACCCTGTCACTCGGGTGTTGGTGTAAATGGTCACCCCCATCTCTTTAACTTTCGCTGCCATGCTGGTAGTCGTGAGATAGGGATCCAGATGACCGTCACGCGGGAGATAGATTGCGCCATATAAGTCTTTTTCGCTTAAAGAGGGCATAATTTTCACCGCTTCCGACGGTGAGATAATCTCCACATCCATGCCAATCCCTTTAGCTCGGCTGACGCTGCGTTGTAATTCCTTGAGTTGTTCCGGGCTGGATGCCACACGTAAACTGCCCACATGATTAAACAATCCCAGTTCACTATATAATTCAATACTGTATTTACGGATTTGCATAAGGGTTTCTGAGGTCGCAAACTGGGTCACTAACCCTGCAGCATGTCCGGTTTCGCCACTGGCGATTTCCATTTTTTCCAACACAACCACATCGTTCCAGCCGCGTTTTGCCAAATGGTAGGCAATATTGATACCGAAAATACCTCCACCAATCACGACAACTTGTGCCTGATCTTTCATAGAATAGCCTCCTCAAAATTTTAAAGATATTCGAGCAAAATTTGCTCTTCTAGTTTAAATTTGATTGGCGATCACCACATCAACGGAACGGGAGAGCAAAGCTAAACGTGCATTGGCATCAAAGCCCTCATCGGTCACAAGCTTATTGATCTGTTCAATGCGGGCAATCAAGTGATTCGAAACCGCTCCCCATTTCGTATGATCCGCAACAATGATGACGGGACCTTGCGTATGAGCAACCATTAAACGAATGATCTCCGCTTCTGGAAAGGTGGAGACCGTACATCCATATTTAAGGCTTATGCCCTCAACCCCAATAAATGCTTTCGTTGCGTAAATTTGGTTTAGGTTATCCGTGGTGAATGTACCGACAACTGCCTGAGATAACGGTAGATATTTTCCGCCTAACAGGATCAGTTCATAATCTGCATCGTGTACATCGGTTAATGCAGAAGTATTGTTCGTGATAAGGGTTACATTGGGGATGCCATGAATGTTTTGTATCAATTGGGCTGTCGTTGTGCCGGAGTTGATGAACACTAAATCGCCGGGTTCGATCAGGGAAGCCGCTGCCATGCCAATCGAACGCTTCTCTTCGATAAAACGCTGTGCCCGTTGAACATATTCCGCCTCTGCGCGAATATGTTCATTAAGAATTGCACCCCCGCGCGTGCGCTCGATTAACCCCTGATTTTCTAAAGCTTCTAAATCACGTCGGATAGTCGACTCGGAAACCTGTAAATAATCTGCCAAAGCAGCACATGAGGAAATTTTATGCAGCGTAAGATGTTTGAGGATTAACTCATGGCGTTGAGCAGGGATTAGAACCGGCGCAGGCGTCGTCATAAGAAAGGATTGGTTGACCATTTTTGGTAATTCTTGCTTAATTTATAAATATATTATAAACAATTTTGCATAATTTTGCAAGTTTTTGCTTAATTTACCTTGGATTATTTCTCTTTTTATGTTAAACTAAACTCAAGTAAAATCCATTTTTCCTTATCGTAATTCGATTCGCCAACAACCAATGGGAAATCAAAAGAACACCGTTTGCTAACCATTGATTAAGGGCATCTATTTCTAATGACGAGAGCGTGCAAATGATGGATAACGATGAAAAGGCTACTAGAATAAAAAATGTACTATCCCATTACCAGCTGGGAGAATTGGTGAATTACGCTCAAAATACACGGGGATGTGTCAACCTGAGTTTTGCCATTCAAACTCGAAAAAACGACAGAATAACTTCATACTTTCTCCGCCAATATAAAATTGGTATTGTAGAGGAAGAGCTTTTATTCGAGCATTCCTTAATCAATCACATTTGTGAAATCGGTAAACCTGTTGTCGCCCGTGTCCATCCCACGCGGGATGGTAAAACCTATGTCATGGAACAGGATCCCACCTCGCCCAATCAAACCATTTTTTATGCCATCTTTGACTTTTTACCCGGCGAAGATAAATATACCTGGGTTAATCCACACTGCACACCAAAGGAATTGGCGCAGTCTGCCCAAGTCTTAGCGCAATACCACCAGGCTGTTTGGAATTTTCACCCTTTAGGGTTTCGCCGAGAACCACGCATAGCCCAATTCTTAGAACCAATTAAAAATAACCTCCATACCTGTATTACCCAACCCCATTTAAAAATGGTGCAGGAGATCCTCCTACCCCACCTGACATTTCTCGATCAAAAAATTGAAGAGCTTATAACAATTTTCCAATCCCCTGCTTTTCAACAATTACCACAATTGGTTATCCACTGCGACTTTCACCCTGGGAATTTAAAATTTCAAGATGAAAACGTGATCGGTTTATTTGATTTGGATTGGGCGAAATTGGATTACCGCATCTTCGATGTAGCGCTTGCTATTTATTATTTTTGTACAGAATGGGAAGGAATGAAGGATGGTGAGGTTCGATTAGACGAAGCAGCTCATTTCGTATCTTCTTATCAAACCGCTTTACAAAACTCCAGCACCGTACCTCCTTTATCCATTAATGAACAAACTTTGCTAAACCAATTTATCGAAGCAGCCAATCTTTTTGTTTTGAACTGGAGCATTGAAGATATCCTGCATAAAAAAGTAGTTCTTGAGGAATATATTCCTTATATTCTGCATGGAATTCACTCAGCAATTTGGCTTGCTGATCCAAGACACCAACAAGAAATCTCGCAATTGGCAGTCACTCACTCCGCCTGATCCCTCCCCTGCGATTGAGTTCCTAACCTATAGTTCAACTATTATTATTGTGAGATACGGCAACCCGCCGAAAGGTGCTATTTGTAGATGAATTAATTTTTTCCTACATTAGGCAAATTTAACTCACATCTGCTTTCTGCACATCCCTAATCCACGATTCGAATTGGGGTGAATCCATCTTTTCTACGGCTCTCGCCCAGCGTTCCACTGCCCAGCCCCAAAAGTCATATTCAATCTTAGAAATTTTTTGTTGAATTGCTGCCCAAAGGGTCCATCCCACATCAGACATGATCATATTCAATTTCATCCTTGCCAGTCGACTTGGTGTTGCTTCACCAAAATACGCCTCACACAATTCAAATATTTTCTCCTCACTATATTGCAATTCTTGACAAGTATTTCCCAATTCAAAACATGGATCATTATTCCCACTATACTCAAAATCAATCAGCCTTAATAGATTGCCATCATCGATATAATTTTCCGCTAACAGGTCATTATGACAGGGAACTGTGGGTAATGGATGAACAGACATTGCTTGTTCAATTCGCTGAACTATCGGTAAACGATCCAGATATCCTTCTGGTATTTTGACTCCATATTCCTGGACAATTCTCAAATAATATTCTACGAGACGGAACATATTAAAATCAGTAAAAAATCTTTCACCCGCATGAAGCATCTTCAGGGATTGAGCTATCCGTTTCGGCATACCGGGTTCGTTTAATAATGCATTGGACATGGTTTTCCCTTCAATAAATTCTAAAACCATTACCTGTTCCTCTGGTAAATAATAAAGCACTTGCGGGCCGACTCCAGCCTGCGCAGCTGCTTTAGTGTTTTCATACTCATTACGACGGTCTACGGCTAATAATTCTGTACTCTCCCCTGGTATGCGAACAAAAAAAGGTTGACCGTCCACAATTACCTTATAATTCGCGTTCGTTAATCCACCCGAGAGAGGTTGAACTTCGCACGGTTTACCTTTCCATGCGTTGATTTTTTGAATAACTTGTTCTATCTCGACTGGCATGTCTGAATCTCCTTTATTACAAAATTACCCTGGAGAGTGGGATAACCAGGGTTACCCACTCTCCGGTGAAAAAGGAAATGCAATAATAATCTAAGCAAAACCAAACAATTTATTCGGGCGGTATTTCCCGGAATGCATTATCGACATTAATGCCACGCGTTCGTTGCGCTTGCTTGACAAGGTAGTACCACAGTGCGCTGATGAAGATCAGCCCAAATGCAATGATTTGTGACCAAAGGTGCTTGGGGAATTCACTGAAGTCCCAGTTGCCCAAAACGCCTAACTGGGGCGCTAATAAAAATGCGACAACCATTGACATTCCCAAACCACCGCCCAACATCCCTAATGCGGAGAGCCAGGGCATCGGTTTACCGGAAGCCCAAGAAGCAATGTGTGTACGCATTGGGTAAAGGAAAGCGATTACCGCCACAATTGCCAAAAGGCGGACTAACCAAATTAATGTGGGGTAATTTCCAAATGCCTGCGGGGCGAGTGCCCAAGCGGTGAAGATGAAACCCGCCATTCCAATTACGGTGAACAGTAAACCGACCCAACCACTCACGTTATATTTCGAGCCTGGCGAACCTTCATACACATCCTTCGCTTTATAAGGCAATAAGGCGCCCGAAAGACAAGTGATGATAAATACATAGCCACAACCAAATGTGACACCTAATGTCAATCCAATCCAACCAGGCACAAGGTTGTAAGCTAAAATCACCGGGATGCTCGCTAAGAAATAAGCCCAGTGTGCATTTGCAGGGGTATGATGTCGTTCATCCACTCGGCTAAACCATTCGGGCAAGAGTCGATCGAGCGACATTGCCACCATAACACGGGTCATACCGATATAACAGTTATGGACGATTTGGTGTCCATTCATGATATAACCGAAAGCGATTAATAGCACAACGATGGGGCTACCGGTTAATGCAACCGCCAAGATGGGAGGCCACAGGTTAAACCCGGCAATATTCGCCTCTGGTATCAGCGACCAATAACCAGCACCAGCCACGTATAAGAATTGGGTGCCGATGGCTTTCTCCAATCCGACTGCCAATAAAGCTAATAATACACCGGTTACAATCAAGGAACCCACCATGATGAAAGTTTGGCTGGAGAAGGAGCGTGCGTCTTTGATCTCACCATTCTGCTGAGCAGAGTAGGTTGCCCATTGCAACGAAGTCCAGGCAATTGGTGCAATCAGCAGGGTTGCCATCAAACTAAACGGTGGATTGAGATCGATACCCGCTGCTTTAACCGCGTCAATCGCTTCCTGGTAAAAATTCGCCGATCCACCTGCTGCTACTGAAAAGGCATTGAGTTTTTGTGGAACCGTTGCCGGATCCGTTGTGAAGAGCACTATTAAGGTCGTTAGGAAGGCAATTGCGATTGCCACGATCATCACATTTTGCAGCTTGATGTAATTCTTAAAACCGGTTACCAAAATGTACGCAGCGATGAGAGCATTCAGGATGCTGACGATCACAATGCCCGTTGGTTGGGTGAACCAAACCCCCAAGTTGAACAAAGAACTATTGCCCAACGTTGCCCCTAAGCCTAAAAAGAGTGGTGCAAATCCAAGATAGGAAACAAGCCAACCGGAAAGCGCCACCCACTGCAAAATCCAGATAACATATCCAGACATTACAACTGTAAAGGCAACACCACCACCAAATACACGGCTTTCGAAAACATAATCACCCCCCGAGCGGGGCATTGCGGTCGAAAGCCATACATACACAAATGCGATCGGAATTTCGATCAGCATGGCTAATAGAATCCCCCATACTAATTTACCACCTGGTAAAGCACCTGGTGCCCATAAATAGGTCCATGGGAATATCAATCCCATTGTCAATATGTTGTACACGAAGGCCGCCCAAGGGGACATCACCCGCACCAAGCCAGATGCCTTGCGCACAAACACTTCAGGGGTAGCAGTTGTCGTAGTCATGGTATTCTCCTCTCGTTTTTAAAATGATCTCGCAGGTTTAAAATGATTCGTCAAGTAAAAAAATAAACCAATACAAGAAAATAATCCATTCACCTCCTCAAAAAGTAATCTCAAATCGTCAATTTATCCATTTGTCATCTGAAAACTTTCGACATTCCCCTCGGATATATTGACTAAACAGCCACGTAAAAATCCCTCGCCATATTCGCTGCCTGGATTAATACAGGTTGTTCGACCAATTTTCACCACACCGCGTGACTCATGGATATGCCCGTGTAAACCAAGCATGGGTTGATATTTTTCAATCGCCTTGCGCACCGATTTACTGCCCGCACCATGCATCACAATTTGGCCAGCTTTAACGATCGGCGTAGGCGGATCTGTGCTCCAATCCAGCTCCGGACAAGTATCCAGTGTGGAGTCATTGGGTGGGTCATGGAAATTGAATATCGCCTTGTTCATATCCGGCACTTTTGCCACCATCTCTTCTATAAAAGCGCCTAACTGCTCATCGGGGATTTCCCGTGGTGTTTTCCATGGAGTTGGGGTGCTGTAACCAACGCTGATCATACAATGTTCGTCGTCCACAAATACCGCATCCCCTTCGCATGCGATAAATGCCTCGGTACCCTCACGCTTCAATACCTTTAACACCTCTGGATCATCATCGTTGCCCCCCGTTACGAAACAACGGATTCCCGTCCCTTTTAATCGAGTCTCTGCCAGGTCAATCCATTCCTCCAATCTTTTTCGTGCCAGCTCATGGAATAACTCGTCAATGGCAGCTTGATTTCCCTGCAAAGATTTATACTCATCTTCATCCATCACTTTGTAATAAAACCCCAGCAAACCAATAGTCTCGATCAGGTTTTTGTATTCCTCCTCGGTTTCCACATGGCGCACCGTACCCTGCAATGTTGCCCGGTAATGACCATTATTTTCTTTGATTATGGGTATCAATAGTTTTCCAGTGATATCACCGCCCATCACCAGGACATTAGCCTCGTAAAATTTACCAGCGTTGATAAACTTTCGATATGTCCTTTCAGAACCATGCAAGTCCGTTGCGAAAAACAGGCGGGTAAACTTCTTCTTACTTTTCTTGAATAAAAAAGACATTCCAACCTCCAAAAATTAAGAATAAACAAAAAGACCTGACAGGTTTTATCCGCACGGAGCTGTACCTATCAGGTCTCTTGTGCTTGCCGACTAGCGATGACCAACTCAATAGGTCGGTCGGCTAACATCTCCCGGGCATGGCTGTCTAGCCCGTCATCGGTGATGAGCCGTTGGATTTGATCCAACCGTGCTACTTCAAAATTGGAAACGACTCCCCACTTTGAATGATCTACCACAATGGTTTTTACCCCCTGGGTGCGTTCAAGCATTTTGCAAATTACTTCGGCTTCATCATTGGATGGTACCGTACACCCATGTTTCAAACTAATGCCATCCACGCTGATGAAAACTTTATCAGCATAAACCTGGTTTAATACCTCAAGCGCAAAACGACCTGCAACTGAATTCGATTTCGATTGAAAAGACCCCCCGAGTAGAATTAATTCGTAGCCAGTTTCGCCAATTTCCAATGCTGCCTGCAAATTATTGGTAAAAATGGTCACATTCGCATCACGCGGAATGTGTTTGATAATCTGCGTTGTGGTTGTGCCGCTATTGATAAAAACGATATCCCCATCTTCGATAAACGATGCTGCCATAATTCCAATCGCCCGTTTTTCATCGACATGGCGTGCAGCTCGTTGTAAATATTCTGGTTCCAGTCGCATGCGCTGACTTAAGATTGCTCCGCCATGCGTGCGTTCCACAATCCCTTCCATCTCAAGATATTCTAAATCTCGCCGCACTGTTGCTTCCGATACGTCCAACATTCGGCTTAGCTCGGCAGAAGGCACGATCTTGTGAAGGGCAAGATATTCTTGAATACGCTCACGTCGTTGGGCTGGAATGAGTACTTTGCTCACCGGATATAAACCTGTCGCTGAATAAATGAACAGAAGTGAACCGAATTATTTATTATTATAATTAATTTTGATGGAATTTGCAAGAATTTGTCTAATTTAATCGATAGAAGGTGTTTACAAGAAGGTGTTTACTAGGATGGCTCTTTGATTAGCCGAAATGGAGACTTACAATTATCGCAAAATACTTCCCCCTTCTCTACCAATGATTTTCGCAGATGAATAATATTGGGTGGATCACATTGACAAGTTGCAGTCACCTGCGGGTCAGCAGGTGTGCTGCGCGCCATGAGCCCCTCAACCAATAACAATGCCTGATAAATTCCGCGATAATTTTGGATTAACCACTCCAATTGATTGATAAGAATCTCCCACTTTTGGTATCCTTCGGGAGCCAGAACCCATTTTATTTGATTTGTTCGCGCATCTCGGATGGATGTCAGTCCATAAGCACGGGGTAACTGTTTATACCAAGGAGAAAACCGGCTAACCTCTTCCATTACCTCCAACAATAAATTCACCACAATTTGTTCTGCTGCCCCACACGGATCACGTAAATCCACCTGATCGAAAATAGCATGCATATCCGGCAAACATGCCTGGGCATCAAATAACGCACACATTTTCGCCCACCCTTTGATAAGATTGTTTTGAAGCTGTTCAATTGGATCAAGGTATTCCTGTTTTTGATCCAAATTACGCATGGTTCCCTCCCGAATGCCTGAAGTGGAGGAACGCCGTGTAAAGAAATCAGGCTTTCAAATAAATAATATCGTTATATTTTCATAATAAATTTTTTTCATTTAATAAATTAGTTGGGTCAACCATATTCCGTTCTAAACTGATTGCCTTTGTTGATAAACCAAAAGCTATGCCTAGCAACTGAGTGAAATACAGAACTGGAGTAGGTTTCTCCAATCCCATTTGGAATTGTCGAGCATCTAAATTTGTATGACATAATGGACAAGCAACTGCGATTACATCTGCACCAGCTTTTTGTGCTTCTAGGATAATATTACGGCTTAATTGAATAACAATATCAGGGCGGGTTAGAGAATTAGCTGCGCCACAACATGTCGTCTTATATGACCAATCCACGATTTGCCCACCTGCTGCAGCTAATAATATATCCATATCCGTTGGATTATCAACGTGCTGGCTTCCCGTTATTCGGGCTGGCCTGGTCATCAGGCATCCATAATAGCAGGCAATTTTTAATCCATTCAGAGGTTTACGGGTACGCGATCGTACCTTGTTTTCACCGTTATTTTTATAAATCGTTTCAACCAATGTCGTTACCCTCACCCGATCTTGAAATTGATAATTTAATTGCTCTTCAATTTCACGCTTTTTTTGGGGATGATGATGAATTTCATATATCGCAGATTGATGACGGTTATAACACGCAGCACAAGGCATGGTTACTTCGTTAAACCCCATTTGTTCAAAAAGTTTCAGGTTCGTCATCGGCAATTCAAGTGCCAGATCCGGGTTTGAACGGTGAGCGGCTGTACTACCACAACAAATCCAATCTTTCGGTTCAATGATTGGTATACCCAACTCTTTACAAATGAGTCGAGCGGATAGATCATACTCGCGTGAAGTTGATTCCAATGAACAACCCGGGTAATACCCAATGGCAGATAACGAATTCACTCTTGGCTTTGCCTTGCGTGGCGGACGTACTAACTTAGGGAACAAAGCCACTTTACGCTTACGCAACATACGCACATATAAATCAAAATCATCCAACAAAGTCCCAGGCTCTCTTAATTTCATCTCTGCCATCAAACCAGGTTCATACATCCTTCCCCAAATACGAACTTCGCGTAAAAATGCGCGATTAAAGTTATGGACTGTTGGTATGGGAGGTGTGATTCCGCGCCGGATGGCTTCTCTGGTTAAAAATTCCATTACGCCATTTATATCAATTCCCTGTGGACAACGTGTGCTGCAAGTTTGACAAGCAGAACATAACCAAGGAGTAAAACTATGTAAAGCAATCTGCTCCTGTCCTAATTGGATTGCCCGCATGATCTGATTTGGCTGCCAATCGAAAAAATTGCTTAAAGGGCATCCACTGGTGCATTTCACACATTGATAACAAAGATATACATTTTCTCCCAATTCTTGTTCAATCAGTTTCGCGAGAGAATCGTTGATTTCCATAACCTCCGATACCCGTTCTTGATCCATCTTTTTCTCCATACAAAATCAAATCGTCTGTTTCTCCAGTTGTGGGCGAGGGTACAACCCAGCGCCTTCTACAATGGGCCGCACCGCTTCCTCCCATTCAATCGCCATGATATGGATGCCAGCAACACCCTCAATTTTCAAAAGAGCTTGAATTAATTCAACACAAATTTGAATTCCAGTTTGCTTCCAAGCATCCGAACGTGCCTTTTTTTCTTCTTTGGTCATTTCCTCTTTTGATTTGCCTGCCCAAGGTGCACCAGCTTCTTCAAGGCGATCAATCAAGGACTGGGGTACCAATATGCCTGGAACGCTATCGCGCATGTATTTCGCCATCGCAGGGCTTTTAAGTGGCCCAACCCCCGCTAGAATATAAGCTTGCTGATGTAAACCCAATGCACGCACTTTTTCCATAAAATTTTCGAAAGCAGGGATATCATATACCAATTGGGTTTGGATAAAATTGGCACCTGCTTTGATCTTCTTCGCGAGACGGTAAGGACGAAATTCAATCGGATCAGCAAATGGTGCCGCAGCTGCCCCGATAAAAAAGCGTGGTTCCTGTCCTTTTAATGGCTCTCCAGATTGAAAATGTTTTTCATCTCTTAATTGGCTTACCATTTGTACTAATTGAATAGAATCCAAATCAAAAACATTCTTTGCCTCGGGATGATTTCCGAAAGTTTGATGATCCCCAGTGAGACATAACACATTGCGCATCCCAAGTGCGTAAGCACCTAATAAATCACTTTGAATCGCAAGGCGGTTCCGATCGCGGCAGGTCATTTGAATGACTGGTTCCAACCCTTCCTGTATTAATATAGCTCCTGCCCCAATGCTTGACATCCGAACTATTGCAGTTTGATTATCGGTGATATTGATGGCATCACAGTAACCTCGTAAAAGCTCCGCTTTTTGTTTTATTACCTGTGGATCAGCGCTTTGGGGAGGTCCTAATTCTGCGGTAACCGCAAAATGTCCATTTTTTAGTACCTTCTCTAGATTAGATCCGCTCAAATAACCATTATTGAGTGTTTCTGCTGCCATAGCCTACTCCTCCGCTCCTAACCGCAAATCTTCTCGTACAATCTTACGCGGACCGCCATCGCGGGCAGTTCTCCAATTTTTTGGCGGTCGGATTTCCATGATGAGTTCAAGTTTTCCCAGGCTTTTCAATCGATCGTAAATCAATTGCCAGGCACAAGGGATATCTGGATTCACTTCACAATGACCATCTTGGGATCCCCCACAAGGACCATTCAATAATGATTTTGAGCATCGTGCGATAGGGCAAATCCCGCCTGTCAATCCTAAAATACAATCGCCACATGCTGCGCAGCGTTCTGCCCACACTCCCTGCTCTAATGGTAACCCCAAAAAAGCAGTATTCAATCCAGGGACAACCCAAGTTGAGGGGAAATGCTCAACGATAGCTTGCACTCCAATGCCACACCCTAAAGAAAGGACCACATCAGCTTCTTTCACTTGATCTGTAATTTGATCCAAATATTCCCATTCACATTGGCGCTGGACGGTTACGTCAGTGATGGTTTTTGGGTGTCCATCCAATTTTGTTGCCATCCTTAAGGAAGAGGCAATAATCGCCGCTTCACGGGCACCTCCTGCAAAACAAACCGTAACGCAAGTGCCACACCCAACGACTAAAACCTTCTCTGCCGAACCGATTAAGGATTTCAACTCACTCAAGGGTTTTTGTTCTGCAATAATCATCGAGCTTCCTCCTTTGTAAAACGATGGTTTTTACGTAATGGACTTGGGCCTATATTTCGCACCGTTTCATTCATCGCTATCGCAGCCTCTGCAAATTGCCCAGCCATGGATGAGGACATGTTAAACATACGCACTCGGTCTTTCTCCAAACCGATCTCAGTTAATATATTTTGAAGTTTCTTTATTCTGCGTTTTGCGTTTAGATTACCTTCCAGGTAATGACAATCACCTGGCAGTCAACCTGCCACCATCACTGCATCTGCACCTTCTTCGAGAGCATGAAGTGCTAAGATAATATCCATTTTTCCGGTGCATGGGATCTGAATGATCTTAATGCTCGGCGGATACTGGATTCTTAGCCCACCCGCTAGGTCAGCCGCAGCATAAGCACAGTGCTCGCAACAAAACGCTAGAATTTGATAAGTGTCTTCCATTCGCCTTCCTCTTCAAATATTCTTATGAATTAAGTATTAATTCACTCTCTTCAAATAGCGCAGAGATTTTTGCCATAATTTGAGCATCGGTATAATGCATTAGTTGAATCGCACGGGCAGGGCATTCCGCCACACACGTTCCACAACCCTGACACACAGAAGGTTCAATAAACGCAGCCCCTTGGATTTTTCCCACACCCAATAAATTACTTTTTATTTGTGGTACATTGAATGGGCAAATTCTCACGCACGTTAAACATCCCGTACACTTCTCAGGATCCACTACTGCCACGCGCCCGCCTGCCGTTAAATGCTCTCGGCTCAGAACACGTGCAGCGCGTGCTGCGGCAGCTTGAGCTTGAATGATACTTTCCTCAGCAAGTTTTGGATAATGTGCCATTCCAGCAATGAAAATGCCCTCTGTTGCTACATCTACCGGGCGAAGTTTGACATGTGCCTCAAGGAAGAATCCATCCATATCTAATGGCGCTTTGAACAAAGTCGAGAGTGCTTTGGCATCCTTCGCAGGAACAACAGGCATCGCCAAAGCCAGCAAATCAAAATCCATCGTGAAATCTATACCCAAGTTTAAATCATGTGCTTGTATCGAGATCGATGTATTCCGAGTATCCGTTATGACGTTTGGTTTACACGTATCATCATAGCGGAAAAATATCACACCTTTTTCTCTGGCAGTTTTATAAATGCGTTCTTTAAATCCATAAGTGCGGATATCTTTATAAAAAATGATTACCTTTGCATTTGGGTTAATATCTTTTATTGCTAGAGCATTTTTAAGCGCTACTGTACAACAAATGCGGCTACAGTAGTTTTCAGCAGGACCAACACACAGGATCATTGCGATAGATCGAATTTGTTTTATTAACTCAGGTTGATGAGCGATTCGATCTTCTAATTCCATTTGAGTAAGAATACCAACATGTTTGCCATATTGATAATCGTTTCCGCGATATTCTTCTCCGCCAATTGCTAATATTGTTATCCCATGTTGGATTTCCAGTCTCTCACCATCTTCCTTTTCGATTTTGGTGGTAAAGTTACCCATAAAACCATGATGATCCAATATTGTGCTATTAAGAAATATTTGGATACGGGGATTTTCCAGCACTCGTCTTTCATAGTAATCGACCAGTTCTTGGGGTGAGACAAGAGAGTTAAGGCCAACTTCCAAAGGCAGGGATGTAAACACGTTTCGTAGGTTTCCACCTAAATGATTGCTCTTTTCTACAAGATAAACATTAAAACCTTGATCAGCTAAGTTTAAGGATGCACTCATGCCCGCGAGCCCCCCACCAACCACAAGCGCGCTATGCTGCAAGTCCACTGCGAATGTTTTTTGTGCTTCTAGCAGTGCGGCTTTACCCACTGCCATGCGGATTAAATCGCGTGCTTTTTGGGTAGCGCTATCCCAATCATGCGAATGAACCCATGAACATTGATTACGGATATTTGCCATTTCAAATAAAAACGGATTCAATCCTGCCGAACGCAAGCTATCCTGAAATAATGGTTGATGGGTTAACGGGGTACATGAGGCTACCACCACGCGGTTTAAACCTAAATCTTTAATTTGTTGAGTGATATGACGAATACTATCCTGAGAACAGGTATATAAATTATCTTCAGCATGGACAACATGAGGCAAATGGCGAGCATATTCTGTGACAGCAGGCACATCGAGATAACCACCAATATTAGAGCCGCAATGACAGACAAATACACCAATGCGTGGCTCTTCTCCGCTGACGTCTTTTTCAGGTGGAAATTGTGGTGTAACGGTTAATTGAAATCGCGCTGGCGCAAGACGTGCAGCTACTGAAGCAGCGGCACCGCTTGCTTCAACAACGGATTCTGGAATATCTTTTGGTTCCCGGAACGGACCGATAGCATAAATCCCCGAGCGGCTTGTTTCAACCGGATTAAATTGCACGGTATGACAAAAACCATAATCATCTAACTCCACACCTAAACGGCGCCCCAAATTACGCACCTCATTAGAAATTTCCATTCCAACCGATAGCACCACTAAATTGAATTCTTCGGTGTGAATTTGATTTGTTTCATCGAAATAAGTAATCCTTAAGTTATGTGTGTTGGGGTCTTCGTTTAATGAACTGATGCGGCAATGTATGTAATCCACCCCATATTTTTTCTTAGCTCTCTCAAAGTATGCTAAATACCCTTTTGAAAACGCCCGCATATCCATCATGAAGACGCGTATATCCAATTCTGGATGGTGTTCCTTGGTCATTATCGCTTCTTTGGTTGCGTACATACAACAAACTGCTGAGCAATAATCATGGGTTTGGTCGCGAGAACCTATACATTGCAAGAAAGCAATTCGTTCAGGTAATATACCGTCCGATGGTCTCTGTATTTCCCCAAAGGTAGGACCTGAAGCAGAAAGGATGCGCTCATATTGTAATGAGGTAATGACATTCGGGAAACGTCCATATCCAAATTCTTCAGAAAATTCAGCGCGATAAATCTCATATCCTGGAGCAAGAATAATCGCACCGACATGAACCTCTTCATGCGAAGGTGCCATATCATGATCAATTGCATTTGCCCCACAAGCAAATACACAACTCATGCATTCTGAACAAACGCCACAAGCCAGACAACGCGCTGCCTCAGCCATCGCACTTTCGTCATCATATCCCCTCTCAACCTCAGCAAAACTATTACGGCGCACTTCTGGAGGTAATTCAGGGATGGGTACCCGTTTCTGACGATGAATTTCGCCTCGTGCAATCCGATCTTCAATTTCCTGTTGAGAGAGATGAACTACCGGTAATTCAGGTTTAGGTGGACGTTCTAACGCTTCTCCTTGCAAGTAACGCAAGATCGATTCAGCTGCCTTATGTCCACTCGCAACTGCCTCAATGACGAACGCTGTCCCGGAAACACTATCTCCGGCTGCAAACACTCCTTTTCTTGTTGCAGCCATTGTATTTGGATTGATTGCAATGGTTTGTTTTTGTGTAATGCCTACACCAGCATCTTGTGGAATAAATGCTAGTCCTGCCCGTTGCCCTACCGAAAAAATCACGGTGTCACAAGGGATAACAAAATTTGAATCGGGAACTTTTTCGACATGTAATCGTCCAATTTCATCAAAAGAAAAGGACGCAACCCGCATACATTCCACTCCCTTGACATGCCCTGCTTCATCTCCAATGATTTGTTCAAAGGTTAAACCTGGAAAAAGTTGTACCCCCTCTTCCTCAGCGGCATTTACTTCCCAAGGATGGGCAGGCATGTTATCACGCGATTCAAGGCATGCCATGGCTACCTGCGATCCCAAACGTAGTGCAGTGCGTGCACAATCCACCGCCACATTTCCTCCCCCTAATACCAAGACATTTTTCCCTAGAAACTGAAGATCTTGCGCTGATAGTTGCGTATCGCGTGTACGTTGCCCATATCGTCCCAGACGAACATCCCGTAGAAAGTGCGTATTGACGAGCACTCCTTCGAGATTAGCACCCGGAATTTTTAAACGAATCCCTTCATGAGCACCGACGGCGATTAAGACAGCATCGAATCCCTCAGCAAATACATCATCCAAATTATTTACTTGGGTGTTTAGACGAAGCTCCACTCCCAGATCGAGGATATCTTGAACTTCCCGATCGACTATAGCGGAAGGTAAACGATATTCAGGAACACCCAAACGAAGCATTCCACCAGCAACCGGCATTGCTTCAAATATGGTCACCCGATAACCCGCCTTAGCCAGGTCTTGCGCAGCAGTTAATCCACAAGGTCCTGCACCAATAATTGCCACTCTTTCTGAATAAATTGGAGTGACTGGTTCAACGGGTTTACGAGGTTGAGCATAGACTTTATCTGTTACGAATCGCTTTAATGCCTTGATGTTAATTGGCTCATCCACCAATCCTCTATTGCAAGCATCCTCGCAACGATGATTACATATCCGACCGCAAATTCCAGGGAAAGGATTATCCATTTTGATAACCCGTAAGGCGTCTTCCCACCGCCCCTCACGGATTAATGCGATATAACCCTGAGCACGTTGTCCAGCAGGGCATGCATCTCGACAAGGAGAGATCCCCCGTTTTTCAATATAAAAAGCATTTGGCACCGCTTGCGGATACAATTTCGAAATAGCGCGTTTTTTATTTAATCCCTGATTAAAGAGATCTGGAACAATCACCGGGCACACATTCGAACAATCACCACACGCAACACATTTATCCGCGATGACATAGCGTGGAGCATGTTGCACCGAAACCGTAAAGTCACCCACTTCGCCGCGTATATCCAATATCTCAGTCTGAGTCATTACTTCGATATTCGGGTGTCTTCCGACTTCCACTAACTTGGGTGAAATCGTACACATCGCACAATCATTAGTCGGAAACGTCTTATCAAGTTGTGCCATCTTGCCGCCAATGGCGCTCTTTGTCTCTACCAGATAAACTTTAAACCCTTGATCAGCTAAATCAAGCGCAGCTTGCATCCCAGCAATACCACCTCCAACCACCATTACGGCTCCCACAATTGGTACGGTGTTATTGGGTTTCATTTGTGGTTTCAAATCCAAGGAATTCATGCTTTATTCTCCATTGAATTTGATGAAGTACCTCTGGGTTTCTTTGGTTTTCGACCACGAAAATCAATTTCCTCTTCTTCGCCATTCGCTTTTTCAGGTTCTTTAACGATCTCGTGGGTTTTAATCGGATTGGGACCTAGCTTGCGAATGCGATCAGTCATGGTTTGGGCTGCCATAGCAAAAGCAGCAGCTTGACTTCCCGACATAAAGAACATCTCGAGCCGCTCACTCCCTAAACCAATATCGGAGAGTATTTTTTTCGCCCGCTGTACCCGTGCTCGGCCACGTTCATTTCCACGAACATGATGACAATTCCCTATTGGACAGGCGACAATATAAACCCCATCAGCGCCTTGTTCAAATGCCTCCAATATATAACGTATATCTGTTTTTCCTGTACAAGGCATGCGGATAAATTTAATGTTTGCTGGATATTGTACATGTAAGATACCAGCCGTATCTGCTGCCATATATCCGCAGTAAATGCAATAAAAAGCCGTAATTTCCGGTTGGAAATGAGCCGTATCTGATTCTGCTTTTAACACTACATCAATTGCAATGGATCTTTCAACCATGTGCCTAATCCTTTTATATTCCTCAACATCATTTGCTCATCGGTATAATTTATCAGCTGGATAGCATTGGCAGGGCATTCAGCGGTACAGGTTCCACATCCCTGACATAACGCCGGGTCAATATAAGCAGCACCGCCTATCCCTCCAACACCATGGCGGACTAGATCTTGATTAGGGGTTCGATTGCCAATCATAAATGTGGATTTTTCATTGGTATTCCATTCCAACCATTCTTCTGGCTGGATAATTTGTGGAATTCCAAAGGGGCAGGTACGTGTGCATGTTAGACAACCCACACATTTATCTGGATCGACAACGGCAACCACCCCACCCAGATATAACGATTTCTGGGTCAATAATGTTAATGCCCTTCCTGCCGCGGCTAAAGCATGACTTATACTTTCTTCAATGAATTTTGGATAGGCAGCCATTCCTGCGAGAAAAATGCCATCTCGCATAAAATCCATTGGGCGTAGTTTTAGTTGAGCTTCTTCAAAAAATCCTTCGCTGGATAATGGAACTTTCAAAATTTTTGATAATTGAAAAGTATCCTCACTGGGAACAACAGAAGTACTAATTGGAATAATATCAGCGGGTAACTCTAACCAACTGTTTAAAGTTAAATCTCGTACTCGTACAGCTGTACGATTATTGTTTTGGTCATTAACGATGATTTCTGGAGGCTGCTCATCCACCCAACGTACAAATAGGACTCCCAAACGACGGGCTTCAGTATAAAACTGTTCACGAAATCCATAGGTAACAATATTTCGATAAAGTACGGTTACATGACAGTCGGGGTTAAATAACTTTAATCGAATTGCATTTTTCATGGTATTTGTGCAACAAACACGCGAACAATACGAAGCCATGCCTTGTTCACCTACACATTGGATCATGACAACATTTTTCAAACGAGCTATCTCTTGTGGTTGGTGGATAATCATCTCCTCTAAGTCTCGTTGTGTAATCACGTTTGGTTGAGATAACCAAGGATGGTTGCGGGCTTCTTTCCCCCCTGTAGCAACGATGGTCACACCATGACGAATTTCTATTGTCGACCATTGACCATTGGACGATTGGGTTCTTATCTCGGAACGGAAATCTCCGACATGGCCGCGTTGGCGGATCAATTGTGTGCGAGTATATACATGAATGCGTTGATGAGCTCGCACACGGTTAACTAAATCACGTAATAGACGCTGCGGGTTATATCCTTCTGCCACGTAGTACAAATTGAGCAGATTCCCGCCCAACATATCCGTTTTCTCAATCAAATGGACATCATATCCGCTATCTGCTATTGCCAGGGCAGCAGTCATGCCCGCCAATCCCCCGCCAATCACCAAGGCAGCTGGAAAACAGATTCGCTTTTGTTTATAGATGGATTGCGCCAGAGTAACTCGACCAACCGCCATACGGATCATCTCACGGGCTTTAAGATTGGCTCTCTCCAACTGCCATTGATGAACCCCATGGCATTGTTCCTGAAGGTTAACCACTTCAAGCAAATACGGATTCAATCCCACTTCTCGAACAGTTTTTTGGAATAACGATTCATGGGTGCGGTTACTACATGCTCCAATCACCACCCGATTCAAGCCATGCGTTGCGATCATCTCCTGAATTTGTTTAACTCCTTCTGGAAAACACGCATAATCCAGCGTTTGTGAATATGCTACATGATTGAATTTCATGGCTTGCATGGTTAAGTCGGCTATGTTTAATTCTTTCGATAGGGTACCTCCACACGTACAATTGAACACGCCGATTTTTGGTTCTTCTTTTGAAACATCCTTTTCAGGTGGAAACTCCGCTGCAGATAAAAAGGGTGCTTCATGGGAGAATGGATGGGTATTAAGACGGTCATTAAGCAAACGCATGACTTCTGCTGCAGCTCCACTGGCATCCAGAATTGTTTCAGCAATCTCCTTCGGTGATGAAAATGCTCCACATACATAAACACCCGGACGGGTAGTTTGAAGTGGTGTGAATTTATCCGTTTGACAAAAGCCATAACTATTGAGTTCGATCTCTAACATTGACACAATATCAGCAGCTGCACTAGGCGGTTGTAAGCCAGTGGCTAGAACTACCATCTCAAACCGATCTTGATAAACCTTTCCATCTGCATCCGCATAGTGAACAATGAGATCGTTCGTTGATGGATCTTCGTATATGCCCGATATACGACAATGTACATAGCGGATTCCGTATTCATTCTTTGCCTTACTAAAATACCGGCTATATTCTTTATTGAACGCCCTTTCATCCATGATAAAAATGCAACATTGAGTATCTTTGCCAAGGCGCTGTTTAGCAAGGATTGCTTCTTTGGTGGCATACATGCAGCAAATCGAAGAGCAATATGGGGTTTCCTGATCTCTTGAGCCAACACATTGCAGCCATAAGATCTTTTGTGGTTTTTTTTGATCGGATGGCCTTAGGACAATCCCTTCTGTTGGTCCAGATCGGCTTGCCAACCTTTCATATTGCATTGCTTGAATTACATTGGCAAAGCGTCCAAACCCAAGCTCTTCAAGTTTAGTTGGATCGAAAATTTGAAACCCTAAAGCAAGAATGATTGCGCCGACTTCCACAGAAATCAAACGCGGCTGTTCCTTCAAATTAATCGCCTTGGTAGGGCAAATTTGCTCACACTTTCCACATTCATCACAATATGGACCATAATCAATCACAAAAGCATCTGGAGTTGCGCGAGCAGCAACCTTATATGCGGCTTTCCGATTGGTTAATCCCTGCTGATATGAATCTGGTAACTCAACAGGACATACCTGCGCACAATAGCCACAATTAATGCAACGACTAACATCCACATAGCGGGGTTCTTGACGTAAAACTATTGTAAAATCACCCGCCTGCCCCTCTACACCAACCACTTGTGTCTGTGTTAGGATTTCGATATTGGGATGTTGATTTTGTTGAATATAAGCCGGAGAAATAGATGGGCGAGTACAGCCATATCCATGATCCGATGTTCCGCGGCATAACACACAATCATGTTGCGGAAACATAAAACCAAGTTGAGCTACTCGCCCGCCAAGGCAGGGAGTTATTTCAACCAAATAAACTTTTAATCCAGCTTCTGCCAGATCCAATGCAGCACGCATTCCCCCAATACCCCCTCCAACAACCATCGCTGAAGCTGGTTTTGTTACAAGACCAGATAGAGTTGATTTCTGCACTGCCATCGCTCCAGTGACGGTAGGTTGCAACCTTTCTGTAACCTACCTATAAAAACACAAACCCTCCCTGATCAGATCAGAAAGGGTGGTGGCAGTAAGTGATTATGGATGTGACCCCAGCAACCAGATCAGGGAATTCCTGAATTGGTTCGACGTAAAATCAGTGGAGCCATTTTTATTTTAGCATCCATTTTGATGAATGTCAACAATGCATTTAATTTACACTTTTTCAATTTTAATTCAAATAAAAATGAGAAAGATATTATTAGTTTTTTCAGCTATCTATTTGAGCCCATACATTTATACTATTATACTAGTACATATTATTGACATTCCAATATAATTATATTATAATATTAGTAATTCTTCAATCGAGAAGATTTACAATGGAACAATATTAATGTTCCTGAAATCGAATAATAGAACATTATTCAAATTTAGGTGATGATATGGCAATGGTGGTAAATCAGGAAAAATGTAATGGTTGCGGCGTATGTGTAGATTATTGCCCGATGGAGGCGATCCGTCTCATTGATGGAATTGCCCAAATTGACCAAAATAGCTGCCGGGAATGCGAGGCATGCCTTTCTGCTTGCCCGACGGGTGCTATTTCCGCAGTTGTATCCACACCTCAACCAATTTTACAACCCGATCGGGTAGAAATTGTTAAAGTTAATCCCCAAAAAACCGTGCCTGCCTCCTCTATCACAAAAACCAAAACCAACAACTGGGCGAATATTATCCTTGCCTTACTTTCCAGTGAGTTGATTCCACGGATGTCGGATATATTAAACACCGTATTGGAGCAAAAATCACGAACAAATCAGGTAGTTATGAAATCCTCTCAAACAAAGGATTCAACATGGAACGATTCAGGTAGACAACGAAGGATGCGTCATCGTGCGCAATATCGTAATCGTCGTTATTCTAATATAAGATCGTAAATTGTTTCAATCAAGAAAGGAGCGTAAATTATGCCAAGAGGTGATCGAACAGGACCATTAGGTTTAGGGCCTATGACCGGACGAAGGGCTGGTTATTGTGCTGGCTACAACATGCCCGGTTATGCCAACCCAGCCGTTCCACGATATGGGGCTGGTTTTGGAGGAGGATTTGGAGGTGGTTTTCGAGCGGGGTTGGGTTGGCGCGGTGGTGGTTATTGGGGAACACCGCGCTGGCAATATCCTGCCCCCGCCCCTCTTACTCCTCAACAGGAGAGTGAAGCTTTGAAAGCGGAAGCAAATTGGTTGAAGAATCAACTCGAAGCGATCGAAAAACGTATTGAGGAATTAGAAAACAGGTAGCCTCCCTCCTTTTTCTGACACAGGGCGTTGGCGATGGATTAAACCAACGCCTTGTGTCCATTCTTATTTCAGGAGTATAAAACAATGAAAATTGCATTGACCACAACTGCGCCTAATTTAGAAGCACAACTCGACCCTCGTTTTGGACGCTGCGCGTATGTCCTTATCGTAGATAGCGAGACTTTAGAGTTTAAAGCCCATCCCAATCCCGCACTCAATTCCTCCGGCGGCGCGGGAATTAGGATGGCCCAATTTGTAAGCGATTTAAAACCAGATGCGGTTATTAGTGGAGATTTTGGGCCAAATGCAGCCAGTGCACTCCAATCAGCCCATCTTCCCATGTATTTGTTTGGTGACAGTCAATCGGTTAAAGATGTTATAGAGCGTTTCAAATCAGGAAAACTCACGAAAGTTTAATTACTGATTTACGATAATGAGAATGGCAAATAATAACCCCCTAAAAATTGCAGTCGCCAGTGGAAAAGGTGGAACCGGGAAAACAACCATCGCCACTAGTTTCGCGTTAAGTATCATCAATGATATCTCTGAATCCCTTTTATTTCTCGATTGTGATGTTGAAGCACCTAATGCCCATCTTTTCCTAAAACCTCAACTTACGGAAGAAAAACCAGTTGAGATACTCATCCCCGAAGTCAATGAATCTTTATGCACGCATTGTGGCGAATGCGCAAAAGTTTGTCAATTTCAAGCCATCGCAGTATTAGGCAATAAAACCTTAGTATTTCCGCAATTATGTCATGGTTGTGGTTCTTGTACGATGATCTGTCCAGCCAATGCCATTCAGGAAATCCCAAAATCCATTGGGGTTTTACAAAAAGGAACAGCAGGCGAAATTAAATTCGCGCGTGGGGTGATGGATATCGGTGAGCCGATGGCAGTCCCAATTATCCGCCAGTTGAAAAAATGGGTGGCTCCCCTCGAACCACAAATTACCATCATCGATTCTCCACCTGGCACTTCTTGCCCAGTGGTTGAATCCATCCGAGGCAGTGATTTCTTAATACTTGTAACCGAACCAACGCCTTTTGGTTTTCACGACCTCAAACTCGCCCATCAGGTAGCGAAAGATTTACAAATACCTGCCGGGGTGATAATCAATCGCGAAAACGGTGCCTTTAGTGAATTAGAAGATTATTGCAAAGAAGAGAATTTACCCATTTTGATGCGCGTTCCATTCCGACGCAATATTGCTGAAGGAATTGCAAAGGGCAGGAACTTAATCGAAATCCTACCCGAAATGAGCGCTTCTTTTCAAAATATCTATCATCAAATAACGACTTTAGTGAAATAGAAACATGAAACAATTAGTTATTCTAAGTGGAAAAGGTGGCACTGGTAAAACCAGCATCACAGCTGCGTTCGCCAATCTGGCAAAAAATGGCAATCCTCCTATTAATGCTATCCTCGCAGATGCAGATGTCGATGCAGCAAATCTCGAATTGGTGACTCGACCGAAGCGATTAGAATCCCATGAATTTATTGGCGGTGAAATCGCGGTCATTGACCCGAATCGCTGCCATGCGTGTGGAATTTGTGAACAAGTATGTCGCTTTGACGCGGTCATCCCCCCTGATTCATCTCAAGCGGTTTATCGGATCGATCCCATTGCGTGCGATGGTTGCGCAGCATGCGTTTATCAGTGCCCCGAATACGCAATCACCATGCAGCCTCAAAAAGCCGGAAACTGGTATCACTCGCTCAGCCTTTATGGCGATCTTTATCATGCAGACTTAATCCCTGCCCAAGAAAACTCAGGTAAGCTGGTTACCGTTGTGAAACAAAATGGACGGTTGCGAGCGCTCGATACTGGCGCCCAATTACTTATCGTGGATGGTCCTCCTGGAATAGGATGCCCCGTCATTTCCGCTGTAGCCGGTGCGGACCTTGGATTAATTGTTACCGAACCTACCCCCGCCGGCTCACACGATATGGAGCGGGCTCTGCAAACAATCCAACATTTTCGTATTCCCGCTCTCGTAGTCATCAATAAAGCAGACCTCAATCGGGAAAAGACAGCCGAAATACAAAACTATTGCAAAGAAAAACAGGTTGAAGTGCTTGGTGAAGTTCCTTATGACCCGCTGATCAGTGAGGGCATGAAACAAGGGCTAGATATTGTCGCCTATCATTCGACATCACCCGCAAGCCAGGCAATCAAAGCAATTTGGACAAAAGTGCTTGAACGTCTATCTCTCTTGGGAGGTGCTTCATGAGTGACCCCAACCAGCTCAAACAAGAAATCATCCAGAAGTTAACCGAAGTAATTGATCCTGAAACCGGAGCAGATGTGATCCGCATGCGTTTGGTGGATGATTTAGTGGTAACCGAAGATGGGCAAGTAAGTTATACGTTTCGCCCTTCCTCACCTCTCTGCCCAATAGCAGTTTATTTAGCAATGCAAGTGAAACAAGCGGTGGCATCTATTCCCGGTGTGCTTAAACAGAAAATCGAAATCCGGGATTATATCCAAGCGGAAGAGTTGACAGAACTCATCAACCTCGGTGGCTAGGTTTGATTTTAATAAAGCAGACCCTATTCAAGGTGGAGGGGCTGTCAGGATACAGCATAAATGATAAGAAAAACAACCAAACCATTTTTATCGTAAATGTATTGCATGACCTACGAGTTTATAAGAACTTTATTAATTACCTGAATCTATCCCAATTAAATGACAATTTATGATAAAATTTTCTTGGATAAAATAAGTCCGATTAATCAGTATATAAGTAATTAAGGAGGTCACCATGATCAGTAAAAGCATGCAAGATGCAATCAATGAACAAATCAAGAATGAAATCTATTCTGCATATCTGTATTTATCCATGTCTGCCCACTTCGAGGGACGCAATCTGAATGGTTTCGCAAAATGGTTACGCGTTCAGGCGAACGAAGAATTGGGACATGCCATGAAATTCTATGATTACCTGTTTGAACGCGGTGGTCAAGTTGTTTTGAAAGCGATCGAACAACCCCCATCTGAATGGAAATCCAATTTGGAAGTATTTGAGCAGGTTTTAGAGCATGAACAAAAAGTGACTGCCATGATCAATAAGCTTTACGAACAAGCTTTGAAGGAAAACGATTATCCATCTCAAATCTTGTTACAGTGGTTTATCAATGAACAAGTGGAAGAAGAGAAGAACGCCACTCAGATAATCGAAAACCTGAAATTGATCGATGCGCATGGCACAGCTGTGTTGATGCTCGATCACGAGCTCGGTAAACGCGGAAATGACTAATCGATAACGATTAAACGTTTGAATACGTTTGTTCTAAAAGTCATCTTTTGCACTTTGAGCGAAGCGAAATCCATTTAATTGTGGCTTTTCGCTTCGCTTTATTATATAATTCTTAGGTACTACTCAGGTTATCACTGCGGATGTACTTGATGAAGCAATCCCTCATACGAGGTGAGGATTATCACTTTCGTAAAAAGCGCTGTGAATGATCTATCCCCATGATATAACCTGAGAATACACAATCTTTATTAAAATATATATTTCTGTTACACAAATGAAACTGGCAACTTTAGTTTATCTCCGTAAAAATGGAAAAACGTTGATGGTCTATCGCAACAAGAAAGCGAATGATGTCCATCAAGGTAAATGGAATGGATTAGGAGGGAAGTTCGAAGTGGGAGAAACTCCAGAAGAATGTGCCATTCGTGAGGTTTTAGAGGAATCGGGCTTAGTGGTCAAAGATCTTAAACTAAAGGGGTTTCTTTCTTTCCCTGAATTTGCCAATAATGAGGATTGGTATGCCTTCTTGTTCTGTGCCAATGATTATGAAGGAGAAATCATCGATTCCCCAGAAGGTCACCTGGAATGGATTGATAATGACCAAATTCTTTCCTTGCCTTTATGGGAGGGAGATCGCATCTTCCTGCCCTGGTTAGACCAACCTGGCTTTTTCTCCGCAAAATTCTCTTACAAAAATGGGAAATTAATAGACTATAAAGTGAATCATTACTTACTGGATTAAATAAATCTATTTTTGATTGGCTTCTTCTTGACAAGCTTTGAGGGATAAAGGTAATTTAACCCGAAACGTCGTTCCTTCTCCAAGCTTTGAGTCCACTTCAATTGAACCTTCATGATTTTTGACAATCCAATAAGCTATCGAAAGACCTAAACCAAAACCTTTTCCATCTTTTGCTCGCGTTCGGCTTTTTTCGGCACGATAAAAACGCTCAAAAATATATGGTAAATCTTCGGGGGAAATACCCGGCCCATTATCCTGCACACTAATTTGGGCTTGATTTTCATTCTTCGATAATGATACAACCACCTCACCGCCTTTCGGGGTATAGTTGATTGCATTCTGGATGAGATTGACCAATACTTGCTTTAATTTATCTTTATCCGCGCAAATCAGCACCTGATCCATACCGCCAAGGTGTAATTTGACTTTATCTTTCGCAACCACTCGCATTTGTTGCATCACTTCAAGTATCAAAGTGTCTAGTTCAATTATTTGCAGGTGTAAAGGCAATTTCCCCGATTCGGCTTGGGCAAGCAGCATCAAATCCCCCACCAAACGCGTCATCCGCTCCACCTCACTCTCGATGCTGTCCATTGATTCCGTATCCATCTCTTTCATCATCCGCATTAAATCCACATTCCCCTTTATCACCGTGAGCGGTGTGCGTAATTCGTGACCTACATCAGCCAGAAAGCGACGTTGGGTGTTGAAGAGATTTTCGAGCCGGCCAAGGGTTTGATTAAATGCATGAATCAGTTGACCAATTTCATCCTGGGGTGGACCTTTATAGGGGATACGGCGGGAAAGATCATCTGCCCGGGTGATCTGTAACGCAGTCTCGGTCACATCTTCCAATGGCGATAACGCTTGTTGAGTGCTAATCCAGCTTGCCATTCCGGCAATCAATGTTGATAAAATCACCCCAATCGCTAAAACAATTACCAAAGCTTGTTGGGCAGCATCCACTACAGCAAGGCTGGTACCAATTTGGATCGCTCCGATGGGACGATCCCCTACCACTAAAGGTACCGTAAGCACTCTTAAATGGATATCCCCATTTTCAGTGGTTAAAATTAAATCATCAAAAACTGGTTGGCTAGATTGTAATGCAGCGCTATTCAGCGGTTGGGTTAAATTGCGTACATTCGCCGACGCAGCGCGCAGATTATTACTGCGATCCCATACCTGAATGAATGAATCTGTGGCAAATTCAACCTCCGGGCTGGTTTTGACATTTAATTCGCCGCGGTCACCAACATAAATGTTTCGGATCACACGGGATGCTGTAGTTTGTAAATTATTATCAATCTCATTGGTAAGGCTGGCGCTTACCGTTACATACACTGCCACACCAAACAACAATAGAATCCCTACCACAATGGCAGTGAATAGCAAAGCCAACCGTGCCCGCAAACTCATTCACAGATCCTTTGTTGGGAAGAGCATCCCCTAAAAAAATTCAATCCGCTCAGTTGGATTCGCGTAGGACGTACCCCATTCCTCTCACGGTATGTAACAAGCGCGGCTGCCCCCCCTCTTCTAATTTTTGACGTAAATAGCGGATATACACTTCGATGATATTACTTTCACCGCCAAAGTCATAACCCCAGACTTTATCGAAGATAGTCTCGCGGGTGATCACTTGGCGAGGGCTGCGCATAAATAATTCCAATAGTTCATATTCTTTAGCCGTTAATGGAATCACTTTATCACCGCGCACCGCTTGCCGTGTACCGGTATCGAGTGTTAGATCAGCAAAACGGAGTACCTGCGGGTGAGCTGGTTGAGAACGGCGTAATAAAGCACGGATGCGCGCCAGCAGCTCATCCAAATTAAATGGCTTCACCATATAATCATCCGCCCCCATATCCAACCCCTGAATGCGATCATTCAAGGTATCCTTAGCGGTTAAGATAAGGATGGGCACGGGACCCCCAGCACGCAACCGCCGGCATACTTCCAAACCATCCATACCTGGCAGCATTAAATCCAAAACGACGACATCCGGTGGATTATCCCGCGCAATCGCCAGCCCGCTTGGACCATCCATCGCGGTGTCCACTTGATAACCTTCATATGCCAAACCACGGCGTAAGAATTTTAATATTTGCTCATCATCCTCAATAATTAACACTCGGGCGCTCATTTGAACTCTCCTTTTTTCAACCCAGAGCTTGCTGTATTGCTTTTTGTAATGCTTTAATATTATCAGAAATTGACGCTTTTTGATTGAAAACTGCCGAACCTGCAACACATAATGTTGCTCCAGCTCGCACAACTTCTCCAATTGTAGCAGTCGAAATCCCGCCATCCACCTCAATTTCCACCGAATCAAGATCCCGTTCGTGGAGCATCTCCCGCAAACGAGCAATTTTTGAGGTGCTAGCTGAGATATATTTTTGCCCACCAAAACCAGGATTGACGGACATTATCAGTACTTGGTCTACATCCCCAAGGATTTCCTCCAAGGTGACTAAAGGAGTTGCAGGATTCAACGTTACTCCCGCTTTAACCCCGCCTTCATGGATCTGCTGGAGCGTGCGATGCAAATGGGGACATGTTTCGACATGCACCGTGATGACATCTGCCCCAGCCCGGATAAAATCAGGAATCATCCCTTCTGGTTTTTCAATCATCAAATGGATATCAAGGATGAATTTCATTTCATCTGCGAGAGGTCGCAATGCCTCAACGACTAATGGTCCAATCGTGATATTGGGGACGAAATGGCCATCCATGACATCAACATGAATTACATCAACGCCAGAAGAAACCGCCTCCCGAACCTCCTCACCAAGACGACTGAAATCAGCTGAAAGAATGGAAGGGGCGATCCGCGCTTTCATTTATTCCGCTCCATTATGCGCACCCCATCTTCACCGGCTACGATTACACGGGTTGCCATATTTAAGAATAAACCATGCTCAACGATCCCTGCCCGCCAAGCCAGTTTTTCTGCTAACTCATAAACATCCGCAATGCCCTCATGAAAAAAACACTTCGCCAAATAATTCCCATTATCCGTCATCGCTGGAGTACCATCCAACTCCATCCATTGTTCAGCACGACAACCTAATGAATTCAACCAACGGATATGGGCGCGCGCCTCAAAGGGGACAATTTCCACCGGCAGAGCACCTTTGGTTCCTAGCCGTTTAACCAGCTTCGACTCATCCACAATAACGATGAATTCTCTAGCATGGCTCTCTACGATTTTTTCGCGTAATAAAGCCCGCCCAAGTCCTTTAATCAAATTGAGCTGGGGATCCACTTCATCTGCCCCATCAACAGCCAGGTCCAGTTCCTCAATATCACTTAAGCTGCCCAAAGGTATTTTCAATGCCCGCGCTTGGGAAGCAGTGCTCTCCGATGTAGGTACACCAATAATGTTTTCAATCTCACCCGACTTAATTTTCGCTCCTAACATATCTACGAAATAACGAGTGGTGGAGCCTGTCCCTAAACCTAATTTCATTCCGCTTTTGACAAAGTCCAGCGCTGCTGCAGCAGCCATTTGTTTGGCATCCATGAAAATCTCCTTTATGCTGGTTTATTTTACCTTTGTGATAGTTTACTATAATTTTATTATAACCCAGCCAGAATAGAAAAAGGTCGGATATTCAGGTGTTTGCCTGAAAACCGACCCTTCATCCAAAAAATAAATATTTTTTGAGATTACTTTACTTCGACAACTGCGCCAGCAGCTTCCAGTTTCGATTTGGCGTCCATCGCTGCTTCTTTGCTGACCGCTTCCAAAACCTTTGAGCCCGCTGTCTCTGCCACATCTTTAGCCTCTTTTAGACCAAGATTGGTGAGTTGGCGAATGGTCTTGATGACCTCAATTTTCTTCGGCCCAGCATCTTTGATAATCACATCAAATTCTGTCTTCTCCTCTTCCTCAGCAGCTGGTGCAGCTGCACCAGCTCCAGCACCTACGGCAGCAACAGCCACCGGAGCCGCCGCAGAAACGCCCCACTTTTCTTCGAGTTTTTTGACTAACTCAGCTGCTTCTAATACACTTAAGCTGCTCAGTTCTTCAATAAGTTTTTCTAAATCTGCCATTTTTGTTACTCCTTTTGATTATTTCAATATATTTATTCTATTATTCATTCATCTTGCAGAGACATTATGCTCCACTGGGTACTGCAGTATTGTCTTTCTCTGAGTAAGCCCGTAAGACTGCAGCAATCTGACGAGCTGGTTCGGCCAATGTGCGAACCAATTGACTGGCGGGAGCCAAAATGGTTCCCAATATCTGTGCCCGCATAATGGGCAGTGGTGGTAATTCTGCCAAAGCCTGGACATTTGCAGCACTGATCACTTCACCTTCCAGGTACCCACCTTTCACCTTCAATGCTTCGTTTGTGCGGGCAAATTCATTAAGGACTTTTGCCAACGACGGAGCATCTTGAAAAGCAAAGGCAATGGCTGTGGAACCGCTGAAGAGTTCTTCTTTAACGGTTAAGCCGATCTGTTCAAAGGCAAGTTTACCTAATGTATTTTTTACAATATGAAACTCGCCGCCTGCTTGGCGTGCTTTCACGCGTAGATCATCAATTTGCTTCATATTCAAGCCAGTATATTCGGTGATATACATGGCTTTGCTCTGGTTTGCCCATCTCTTAACCAGTTCAATTACTTCATTCTTGCGTTCCTTAGATATAGCCAATGTTAATCCATCTCCTTTCTAAATAAAAATCTTTGCCACACCGATTGGTCAGGCAAAGATTCTTCTCCCAATATATTGGGTTTTTGGATTAGAAGTTTCTTCACCTGGGCAGGTTATTAAGCCATGTGAGGCACCTGCGGTCATCGGTGAGTTGATGTCAGCTTAGCGCTGAAAATACCTTTTTATTCGCGCACACTCATTGACTGCGCCTGCAATGGGTCCACTTTAATTCCTGGCCCCATCGTTGATGTCAATGTAACGCGCTTAATGTACACTCCTTTAGTCGTGGCTGGTTTTGCTTTTCGGACTGCTTCCATGATTGCAGCCAGGTTATCATATAGTTTGCCACTTTCAAAGGAAACTTTACCGATTGGAATGTGTAAATTCGCTGTTTTGTCAACGCGGAACTCCACCCGGCCTGCTTTCGCTTCCTTAACAACCCGGGGAATATCCGCTGCCATGACAACTGTACCTGCCTTTGGGCTGGGCATCAGGCCGCGCGGGCCTAATACTTTCCCTAATCGTCCTACTTTACCCATCATATCTTGAGTGGCGATAGCAACATCAAAATCCGTCCAGCCTGCCTGGATTTTAGCGATCGTTTCGTCATCGTCCACGACATAATCTGCTCCAGCCTCGCGTGCTAATGCCGCGCCTTCGCCTTGAGCAAATACCAACACTCTCACCGTTTTACCCAACCCATGGGGGAGCACAACCACATCCCGTACTTGTTGATCCGCGTGTCGTGGATCTACCCCTAAACGCATGTGCACTTCTACGGTAGCATCGAAATTCGCATAAGCGGTTTCTTTAACCAGATCAATTGCCTCCTGAGGAGGATAAGCTTGCTCAGGGTTAATTTTTGCAAGCGCTGCTAAATATTTTTTTCCATGTTTTGCCATTTGTTTCTCCTTCGTGGTGCAAGCGGGTCTTATACCCTCCCACCAGGTCTCAGTCTACCACCTGGATGCCCATATTGCGGGCAGTTCCTTCGATTTGTTTCATCGCGCCTTCTATATCAAGGGCGTTCAAGTCCTGCATTTTTAATTCAGCAATTTCGCGAATTTGGGCGCGGGTAACTTTACCCACTTTTTCGCGTGGTGCATGTGCAGAACCCTTGGTAATGCCAGCAGCTTTTTTCAACAAAACACTGGCTGGAGGAGTCTTCAATACAAATGTAAAGGACCCATCCGTATAAATGCTAATTTCAGCCGGGATTACTTCTCCCGCTCGATTAGCGGTCCTGGCGTTGTACTCTTTACAAAACGCCATTAAGTTGATCCCATGCCCAGCCAAAGCTGGACCAATGGGTGGTGCAGGATTCGCTTTACCTGCCACAATTTGTAATCTTACAATTGTTTTAAGTTTCTTTGCCACAGTTTCTATCTCCTTCGTGGTTTTAGCGGGTGAAGGGGAACACCCTCCCACCTAGCGAGATTTTACCTCGCTATGCCCTTTTTATGCTTTCTCCACTTGTAAAAAGTCTAATTCGACCGGTGTTTCACGGCCGAAGAAATTCACCATTACGCGCACCTTGGCTCGTTCCATGTCTATATCCGAGACGGTGCCACGGAAATCGTTGAAAGGCCCATCAATAATCCGTACCCGTTCGCCGGGTTTAAAGGTTACCTTAATTCGCGGCGCTTCAGCTTCCATCCGCTTCAATATTTGCGCCACCTCTTCTGGCCGTAGAGGGGTTGGCTGAGTACCCATCCCGACAAAACCCGTCACACCTGGTGTGTTGCGCACAACATACCATGATTCTTCGGTGAGAATCATATTAACGAGAATATAGCCAGGGAATACGCGCCGTTCAATTGTTTTCCGCTTTCCTTCTTTGACCTCGATCTCTTCCTCAGTCGGAACAACCACATCAAAAATCATGTCTTTCATGCCCATGCTTTCGATGCGCTGTTCAAGGTTATAGCGGACTTTATTTTCATAACCAGAATAACAATGCACCACATACCAGGCCCGTCCATCACCAGCCGTCTGTTCTTCACCTTCTGTATCCGCTGGAAGGCTGACATCTTTTTCTTCTTCAATTAAATCCGCGGTTGGAATCGAAGACTTCTCCACATCTTCTACTTCCGGATGTGTTTCCGAATTGATTTCTTCTGGCTGGTATTCCTGGTCTTCCACTTCCACCATCTTTCCGTTCACTCTCTATATCAAATTAATTATCCACCAAGCTTGAATATTAATCCAAAAAATCTGGAAAATATCAAGTCTAATAAACCCATGACCGCACTCATTCCAAAAGTTACCGCCAGGACAATCAGGGTTAAATTGACTGCCTCCTGCCGGCTTGGCCAGTTAACCTTCTTTAACTCTCCAACCGTTTCCCGATAATATCGGACGATAAAATTCGGCTGTTTTCGTTCGCTACTCTTTTCCGCTTTCGCCACATTGACCTCCAGGTCAAAATTTTACGGACAAAACGCCGCCCTGAGAGACGGCGTTGCTTCATCCATGGCAGGCCAGGCAGGACTTGAACCCACAACCACTCGTTTTGGAGACGAGAGCTCTACCAAATTGAGCTACTGGCCTGTTTGTCAGTCAGATAGTCAAATCTCCTTATTGCCTCATCCAGTACCTATGTCCGATATTGGTGTAGACTTTTACGGTCATACGGCAATGTGACTATCTGACCAGTCAACTATTTCGTCTCACGGTGCAAGGTATGTTTGCGACAACGTGGACAGAATTTTTTTAATTCCATTCGGCCCGGATCGTTGCGGCGGTTTTTTTCCGTTGTGTAATTGCGTTCCTTGCATTCCGTACACGCCAATGTGATTACCGGTCTTACATCTTTTTTTGACGCCATAATTTACTCAACGCCTTCGCGACGTTTCTCCTTACCTAATCCAAAATCTTGGTGATCACCCCGGCGCCTACCGTTAGACCACCTTCTCGTATAGCAAACTTCGACCCTTGTTCCAACGCTACCGGCACGATCAATTCTACCTCCAGGTTCACA